>ERZ1673750.137-NODE-137-length-72389-cov-7.759878_pt1 | contig 72389 bp, 61 predicted proteins | sample MGYA00580203_ERZ1673750 | MGnify/ENA primary metagenome ERZ1673750 (study PRJEB41218, sample SAMN15661763) | gut metagenome | host: Homo sapiens | place: Canada: London | collected 2015-08-20/2019-03-30 | study: EMG produced TPA metagenomics assembly of... | reverse complement strand
CATCATTCTACAGAGGGTGTCTTTCTTTTGTGCAATATTTTGGATTTGCTCATTTCGATTCATTTAAATAGTGCGAACGTAAAGTGAACACAATTTCCCCTGGTGATTCGCACTCCGTTTTGATAACTAATTCAAAAAAAGTGTGATGAATTTATATAAAACTCTAAATTTCCAAATGCAATAAGGTTGTCTTTCAGTTTAAACAGCAGTAAAATATAAAATGCATAGAGAATTTTGTGCACTTTTGCGGTCACCTCCTACGCGGAGGTGTGGATTGAAATTGAAAAACTATGCTTATTACGCGTATCACCACAAGTCACCTCCTACGCGGAGGTGTGGATTGAAATCGGAAGAGACTGAAATAGAGGTGGAAAATATCGGTCACCTCCTACGCGGAGGTGTGGATTGAAATGCTTTGGATGTGACAGAGGAACTTGAAGATGAGGTCACCTCCTACGCGGAGGTGTGGATTGAAATCAGTTTCCTCAAGTGGCGGTAAACAGAAGATGTTGTCACCTCCTACGCGGAGGTGTGGATTGAAATTCGGCAGATACACAAAAATCTTCCGTCCATAGCACGTCACCTCCTACGCGGAGGTGTGGATTGAAATTGTCCGTGGTGCGGAAGAGTGATGGAGTGGAAAGTCACCTCCTACGCGGAGGTGTGGATTGAAATTTGCACACGTCCTTAAAAGAAACGGCTCCGGCCGGGTCACCTCCTACGCGGAGGTGTGGATTGAAATGTCCATTAAAGGACAGGTAGATGACTATAAAAACTCGTCACCTCCTACGCGGAGGTGTGGATTGAAATGTTTTCATATCCGCCAAACAGATTCAGCCATTTCGTCACCTCCTACGCGGAGGTGTGGATTGAAATCCTTTGTAAGGGATATGATAACATCCGAGGAAAATGTCACCTCCTACGCGGAGGTGTGGATTGAAATGATCGTGCAAGGAACCGCAACGACTTCCCCATGTAGTCACCTCCTACGCGGAGGTGTGGATTGAAATGCACGGTATATCAGAGTTTACAGCTGAATCCATGGTCACCTCCTACGCGGAGGTGTGGATTGAAATAATGCTTGGAAGAATGGAGAATATAGGCGTGGTGGTCACCTCCTACGCGGAGGTGTGGATTGAAATTTCTATGGACATTCCCTTTGTGTTCACTCTGTAATTGTCACCTCCTACGCGGAGGTGTGGATTGAAATGGTTCATGCGAAGTACAGACGGATGATTGTCGTGTGTCACCTCCTACGCGGAGGTGTGGATTGAAATGGCGCTGAAAATGTGACCGCATGGGTGAAAGACAAGTCACCTCCTACGCGGAGGTGTGGATTGAAATTCTGCTCATTTTCCCCATATTTCCCCTTTCCGGCGTCACCTCCTACGCGGAGGTGTGGATTGAAATGATGGTAATAATCCTGTACTAAAAGGCACAAAGGTCACCTCCTACGCGGAGGTGTGGATTGAAATACAATGGATACCTTTCCATTCCAACTCGCGGAACAGTCACCTCCTACGCGGAGGTGTGGATTGAAATTTTGCCAGTTGCAGCATCTCCTCATACGTCCAGGTCACCTCCTACGCGGAGGTGTGGATTGAAATCCTCCACAAAATCAACGATCCCCTGAAGCACCTGGTCACCTCCTACGCGGAGGTGTGGATTGAAATAGATCACACTTGTAGGATACGAAGAAAGTGCCGGAGTCACCTCCTACGCGGAGGTGTGGATTGAAATTAAGCCTGCAGCATAATCTTTTTGCACCGCAATAGGTCACCTCCTACGCGGAGGTGTGGATTGAAATGTGTTGATGACGTGATCGTGCAGTACAACCGACTGAGAGTCACCTCCTACGCGGAGGTGTGGATTGAAATCGAAGCGGAATCACTGACAGTCTGGACGAGGTTGCGTCACCTCCTACGCGGAGGTGTGGATTGAAATATCGGTTTGATTTCCGGATCTTCTTCGATCATGTTGTCACCTCCTACGCGGAGGTGTGGATTGAAATTTCAATGTTGCGTTTGAGGAAATTATCACGGCGGGTCACCTCCTACGCGGAGGTGTGGATTGAAATTTTATATAGATTTTGACCGAATGCCGCCGTCTGATGTCACCTCCTACGCGGAGGTGTGGATTGAAATGGGCTACTTATTAAGCAAAGTTTGAGTAAATAAGTCACCTCCTACGCGGAGGTGTGGATTGAAATTTAAAACACAGTCTGTTTAAGCGCCTGTTAAAAAAGTCACCTCCTACGCGGAGGTGTGGATTGAAATACGTCTCAGCTCAACCTCAAAACTCTTTCCGTAGTCACCTCCTACGCGGAGGTGTGGATTGAAATGGAACACTGGCAGAGGATGCAAACCTTGGCGTCAGTCACCTCCTACGCGGAGGTGTGGATTGAAATCAGCCACTATATCATCAGCCATCCGGCGGAGATCGTCACCTCCTACGCGGAGGTGTGGATTGAAATAGCTTCAAACGCATTTAATGGCATCAGAAGTATGTCACCTCCTACGCGGAGGTGTGGATTGAAATAGGTAGTGGCTGGGATGCTCCAGACGTTCGTCGGCGTCACCTCCTACGCGGAGGTGTGGATTGAAATCGTTTATCTACAAGTTTCTGCATCGCATCTGTCTGTCACCTCCTACACGGAGGTGATGATCAAAATAGGCAAAAAAACATCTGGATTAAAGATGGAATATCCCCCATATAAAAACCCAAACGCAAAACAATCAGTCATCCCCCAAAAATACTTACACCCCAAGGAGGCCAACATGATCACCCACATAAAAATCCGCGGCGCCCGCGTCCACAACCTGAAAAACATCAACGTCGACATCCCTCTCAACAAAATCGTCGGAATCGCCGGCGTCTCCGGATCCGGGAAATCCTCCCTTGCCCTTGGCGTCCTGTACGCGGAAGGTTCCCGGCGGTATCTGGACGCGCTGTCCACCTATACCCGTCGGCGCATGACCCAGGCGGCAAAAGCGCCTGTGGACGAGGTCCTCTACGTGCCGGCGGCACTTGCACTGCACCAGCGCCCAGGAGTGCCAGGCATCCGCAGTACCTTCGGCACCGGAACGGAACTTCTGAACAGCCTTCGCCTGATGTTCTCACGTCTGGCAAGCCACAGATGCCCCAACGGTCATTTTCTTCCTCCCACGCTTGCAGTTGCAGCCGGTCAGGAACTGGTCTGTCCGGAATGCGGCGCCAGATTTTACGCTCCGTCGGCGGAAGAACTCGCCTTCAACAGCCAGGGCGCCTGCCGCACCTGCGGCGGAACCGGCATCGTGCGAACCGTCGACCTTTCCACCCTTGTGCCGGACGCTTCCCTTTCCATCGACGAAGGCGCTGTCGCTCCATGGAATTCTCTGATGTGGTCATTGATGACAGATGTCTGCCGGGCGATGGGCGTCCGCACAGACATTCCTTTCCGTGCTCTTTCAGAAAAAGAAAAGGACATCGTTTATCACGGACCTGCCGAGAAAAAACACATTCTATACAAGGCTAAAAACTCCAATCAGGCAAGCGAACTTGATTTTACCTATTATAACGCAGTCTACACCGTGGAAAATGCTCTGGCGAAAGTCAAAGACGAGAAAGGCATGAAACGGGTGGAAAAATTTCTGAAGCAAGAGGTCTGCCCGGACTGCAGCGGAACACGGCTGTCAGAAGAGGCAAGAACGCCGAAACTCCGCGGGATCACCCTTGACGAGGCCTGCCGGATGACTCTGTCCGATCTTTCCCGTTGGGTAGCGGACGTTCCCGTATCCCTCCCGGAAGAAATGCGTCCGATGGCGGACAGTATCTGTGAGTCCTTCCAGACCGCTGCCAGGCGTCTGATGGAGCTGGGTCTCGGATATCTCGCCCTTGACCGGGCATCCTCCACGCTCTCTACCGGCGAACGTCAGCGCATGCAGCTTGCGCGCGCGGTCCGCAACCGTACGACAGGCGTCCTCTATGTTCTGGACGAACCGTCCATCGGCCTGCATCCGTCCAATCTCGACGGACTGACCGGCATTATGAAGGATCTGATCGCCGATGGTAATTCTGTTGTACTTGTAGACCATGACACACAGATCCTTGCCGCAGCCGACTGGATCGTTGAAATGGGACCTGGCGCCGGCGCCGACGGCGGCAGGGTCATTGCAGAAGGAACCGTCTCAGATCTTTCAGAAAATTCAGCTTCCAGTATTGGTTCTTTCCTGTCCGGCGCAGCGGAAATTCATATGAGAATTCGGTCAACGACAGAGGAACTGTTCAAAGAAGGAACCATCTGCCTTTCCACCTCCCGGATCCATACGGTAAAGCCGCTGGATGTCAGGATTCCAAAGGGAAAGCTGACCGTTGTCACCGGCGTCTCAGGTTCCGGAAAAACGACTCTGATCCTGGAAAGTCTTATTCCCGCGCTGGAGGCGGTTCTCCAGAAAAGAACACTTCCGGACCACATCCGTTCCGTTGAAGCCGACGGCATCCAACAGGTAAAGCTGATCGACGCCACGCCGATCGGCATCAACGTCCGTTCCACCGTCGCCACCTATGCCAATGTACACGACGAGCTCCGGAAAATATATGCAAAAACTCCGGATGCAAAGCAGGCAGGATACAAAGCGGGCGATTTCTCCTATAACACCGGACGGCTGCGTTGCCCGGTCTGTGACGGAACCGGAGTGATCAGTCTCGATGTACAGTTTCTGCCTGACGTGGACATTCCCTGTCCGGAATGCAGAGGTTCCCGGTACGGAAAATCCGCGGAGCATATCCGGTACACGGCACAGAGCGGTCAGACATACTCCCTGCCGGATTACATGGCTATGGATGTAAATACCGCGCTGAAAGCCTGCGCAGGAATGAAAACGGTTTTTCAGCGACTGAAGGTCCTTCAGGAACTCGGTCTCGGATATCTGACTCTTGGCGAAGAAACGCCCGGTCTTTCCGGCGGCGAAGCCCAGCGGCTGAAGCTTGCCAGCGAGATGGGAAAGGCACAGTCCGATTCCGTCTTCATTTTCGACGAACCGACCATCGGCCTGCATCCGCTGGATGTACAGACTCTGCTCGGCGTCTTCCAGACATTGATCGAACATGGAGCAACCGTGATCGTCATTGAACATGACCTGGATGTGATACGCAATGCGGACTATATCATTGATATGGGCCCCGGCGGCGGCTCCGACGGCGGCACGATCGTTGCCGCAGGGACACCGGAGACAATAAAAAACACGGCACAAAGCTATACGGGAAAATATCTTTGAATTTTCCATTTCTACAGAACTGCGGGAAATCGGACCAAAAGATACCGTCGGAAAATAGATCATTCCAAACAATCCGGAGACATTTTTCAGATGCCTCCGGATTTCTTATAATTCATCCACAATTTTCAATTCCAGAACCAGCACAGCCCATTATAAATGTACTGTTCCGCATATTCCCCGTTATGTGTCCCGCCTTCCTGTACGCGGAACGCCAGATTCCCCTCCTTCTCATTGTCCTCTTCGACAAAGTTTCCATCGGAAGTCTCCAGCATCGCCTCGATCTGCCGCGCAAACGCAGAATAGGCAAAATCATCCGTTCCGGACATTGCATAAATAAAGAAGTCTTCCGGACCATACCCGGATTCCGTGACAATCTGACTCATAAAATCTCCGTCCGTGGTAAAACTTCCACTCATGGGCATAAAATAATAAAACTCATCCAGACAATACTGAAAAGTATGCCAGGTTGCCACCGATCCCATAGAGAATCCACCAAATCCCCGATGCATCCGCGAGGCCGCAACCCCCTCCGGCGACGTATCCTCCGCATAAGAACTATACCGTCCCTCCACCGCCGGAATCAGATCATTGACCAGCTCATTATGATAATTATCCGTCAGCCGAAGCGCCAGACTGTAACTGGAACTGTCCTCCGGGCTCGTGTTGTTGTAAGTAGGGCAGACAATGATCATCGGCTGCATCCGTCCATCCTGAATGGCATGATCGATCACATGCTTCAGGGTTCCTGCCTGCTGATCCGCCGGAGCATCATAACCTTCCGGAATCTGCTCCAACGTTTCCGGAATTGAACGAGCAGCACCTTCACTCGACTCTCCCACATCTGTATCCGCTTCCCGATCCGTTTCTGAATCCTCCTGCCGTCCACCTTCCGAAGAAACGTTCTGTTCCGAAACCTCCGGTTCCCCCGTATCTTCCTGCCGGTTCGAACACCCGCTGCAGACCAACACCAAACCCAACGACGGCTTTCGTCCCCCATTTTCATTTAGGGGCTTTTCGAACCCCAAAATTGGTGGTACAATAGTTACCATGATTCAAGTGTCCGAACATCCGGAAGCCGGAAGGCACCCACACATGAATCTCACTACGAAAATTCATATGGAACGGAGAAGATCATTATGAAACTTACGACCGTAAGAGAAATTTACAAAAACCGTGAAGCCTTCCTGGACAAGGAAGTGACCGTCGGCGGATGGGTGCGCAGCGTGCGCGATTCCAAAACCTTTGGTTTTATCGTCCTCCACGACGGAAGTTACTTTGAAACACTCCAGATCGTATACCATGACAAAATGGCAAACTTTGACGAAGTTTCCAAGCTGAACGTAGGCGCCGCCATCGTTGTCAAAGGTACGCTGGTAGCGACACCGAATGCAAAACAGCCGTTTGAGATCCAGGCAGAGGAAGTCACCCTGGAAGGCGCTTCCGCTCCGGATTACCCGCTGCAGAAAAAACGTCACTCCATGGAATTCCTGCGCACGATCTCTCATCTTCGTCCGCGCACCAATACTTTCCAGGCGGTATTCCGTGTACGTTCCCTGTGCGCTTATGCGATCCATCAGTTTTTCCAGGAGAGAGGATTCGTATATGTCAATACTCCTCTGATCACCGGAAGTGACTGCGAAGGCGCCGGCGAAATGTTCCAGGTAACCACTCTGGATCTTGAGAATGTTCCGAAAAACCAGGATGGTTCCGTGGATTTCACACAGGATTTCTTCAACAAAAAAACAAGCCTGACCGTCAGCGGCCAGCTCAACGGCGAAACCTTCGCCCAGGCATTCCGCAACATTTACACCTTTGGTCCGACCTTCCGCGCGGAAAACTCCAACACCACCCGCCATGCGGCTGAGTTCTGGATGATCGAGCCGGAGATGGCTTTCGCAGACCTGCAGGACGATATGGATCTTGCCGAGGCTATGCTGAAATACGTGATCAATTACGTTCTGGAGCACGCTCCGGAAGAAATGAACTTCTTCAACTCCTTCATGGACAAGGGACTGCTGGAACGCCTGAACCATGTGGCAAATTCCGATTTCGCACATGTAACTTATACAGAGGCCATTGAACTTCTGGAAAAGAACAACGACAAATTCGAATACAAAGTATCCTGGGGCTGCGACCTGCAGACCGAGCACGAGCGTTACCTGACCGAACAGATCTTCAAACGTCCGGTATTCGTAACCGACTATCCGAAGGAAATCAAAGCCTTCTATATGAAGATGAACGACGACAACAAAACTGTTGCCGCTATGGACTGTCTGGTTCCGGGCATCGGCGAGATCATCGGCGGCAGCCAGCGTGAGGACGATTACGACAAACTGGTTCAGAGAATGAAAGAACTGGGACTCAACGAAGAAGACTACGACTTCTATCTGGATCTGAGAAAATACGGTTCCACACGCCATGCCGGCTTCGGTCTGGGCTTTGAGCGCTGCGTCATGTATCTGACCGGTATGGGTAATATCCGTGACGTCATCCCGTTCCCGAGAACAGTAAATAACTGTGAACTGTAATTTTTTTGTTTGTCCGAAACTTCAGCAAAAAAAGTAAAATACTTTTCCTGTTGACAAATAAAAATTCCTGTGATAAGGTAATTAGCATGAAACAGGCAAAGATGTCAGAACGACATCTTTGCCTGTTTTTTTATTTCAAAATACGCGGAACACCGCCACATCTCAAGGATCAAAGGAGGTTTGCAACATGCGTTTATCACCAAAGGAACAGGAAAAACTCATGCTCCATTTTGCCGGCCTGCTCGCGAAAGAGCGCCGCGGCAGAGGGTTAAAGCTGAATTATCCGGAAGCCGTAGCCTACATCAGTTCAGAACTTCTGGAGCTTGCCCGGGACGGTCATGAAGTTACCGAGCTGATGCAGCTGGGTACACAAATGCTGACAAAAGACGATGTCATGGAAGGCGTCGCAGATATGGTATCCGAAGTCCAGGTTGAGGCAACTTTCCCGGATGGAACAAAACTTGTCACCGTACATAACCCGATTCAGTAGGAGGTAGCAGCATGAAAATAGGAGAAATCATCCCAATGGACAGGGAGATCACACTGAACGAGGGAAAACCCTGCGTCACACTGATGGTTGCAAATACCGGAGACCGTCCGGTACAGGTCGGCTCCCATTATCATTTTTTTGAAGTAAACCGCTGTCTGTCCTTTGACCGCGAAAAAGCATACGGATTTCATCTGGACATTCCGTCCGGAACCTCTGTCCGTTTTGAGCCCGGCGAGGAAAAGGAGGTGCAGCTGACCACCATCGGAGGTACCGGCAGGGTCTTCGGCTTCAATGACCTGACCTGTGCAAAGGTCAGCGACCGGACGCTTCCCGCCGCGATCGAACACGCGAAACAAAAAGGCTTTATAGACTGAGAAAGGAAGGAACGCAATCTATGAGTACGAAAATATCCGGAGAAAACTATGCAATGATGTACGGACCAACCACCGGCGACAAAGTACGCCTCGCCGATACCAGCCTGATCATTGAAGTAGAAAAAGACTGTACCACCTACGGCGATGAGAGCAAGTTTGGCGGAGGGAAAACCCTGCGCGACGGCATGGGCCAGTCAGTAAAAACCTGCAGCGCCGACGGGGATCTGGATCTTGTCATCACCAATGCCCTGATCGTCGACTATACCGGAATCTATAAAGCAGATATCGGCATCAAGGACGGAAAGATCGCCGGCATCGGAAAAGCCGGAAATCCCTCCGTCATGGACGGCGTAACCCCGGGCATGACTGTGGGGGCTTCCACCGAAGCGCTTGCCGCGGAAGGACTGATCGTCACCGCCGGCGGCCTGGATACACATATTCACTTTATTGCCCCGCAGCAGGTTGAAACCGCACTGTACAGCGGTATCACTACAATGATCGGCGGAGGAACCGGTCCGGCCGACGGTACCAATGCCACCACCTGTACTCCCGGTCCCTGGAACATGAAAATGATGCTGAAAGCCGCCGAAGAATACCCGATAAACCTGGGATTTCTCGGAAAAGGCAACTGCTCCGACGAAAAAGCCCTGATTGAACAGGTAAAAGCCGGTGCCATGGGGCTGAAAATCCACGAGGACTGGGGCAGCACGCCTGCGGTCATCGACCACTGCCTGAATGTAGCCGACGACTATGACGTACAAGTGGCAATCCATACAGATACCCTGAACGAAGGAGGATGCGTAGAGGACACACTGGACGCCATTGCCGGCCGCACGATCCATACCTACCACACAGAGGGCGCCGGCGGCGGACACGCTCCGGACATCATCCGGGCAGCCGCGTTCCCCAACGTTCTCCCGTCTTCCACAAACCCGACAATGCCTTTCACCGTCAACACCATCGATGAGCATCTGGATATGCTGATGGTATGCCATCATCTGGACAAACGTATTCCCGAGGACGTTGCCTTCGCGGATTCCAGAATCCGCCCGGAGACCATTGCAGCTGAAGACGTTCTCCACGATATGGGCGTATTCAGCATGATGAGCTCCGACTCTCAGGCAATGGGCCGTGTCGGCGAGGTCATCACCCGCACCTGGCAGACAGCCAGCAAGATGAAAGATGAGCGCGGCTCTCTCCCGGAAGACGAAGGACACGGCAACGATAACTTCCGTGTAAAACGCTACATTTCCAAATATACCATCAACCCGGCGCTGACCCACGGCGTTGCTTCCTATGTAGGATCCGTGGAAGAAGGCAAGTATGCGGATCTTGTTCTTTGGAATCCGGCATTCTTCGGCATCAAACCTGATATGGTCATCAAAGGCGGAATGATCGTCGCGTCAAAAATGGGTGATGCCAATGCTTCCATCCCAACCTGTGAACCGGTCATCTACCGTCCAATGTTTGCGGCACACGGAAAAGCCAAACATACTGCATGCCTGACTTTCGTCTCCAAAGCCGCAATGGAAGCCAATGTCGCAGAAGCATACGGCCTGGAAAAAACCGTCGTTCCGGTATCCGGCTGCCGTACCGTGACAAAAAAAGACATGAAGTTCAACGACAAGACGCCGGAAATCACCGTAAATCCGGAAACCTACGAGGTGCGTGTGGACGGAAAAGCCATCACTTCCTCTCCGGCGAAAAAGCTTCCATTGACTCAGCTTTACAGCCTGTTCTAAGAAGGAGGAAACAACATGTTAGGTGTCTGCTTATTGTTTGTAGGAATTGTCCTGATCAACAACGGTATGTGTATCTTTTATCAGGTGGACGGAAAATCCGCTGCCGTCATGAACATTCTCACCGGCGGCCTGTCCATCTTTATCAATGCAGTCAATCTTGTGCTTGGAAACTATTACGCCGCGGGAACCGGCCTGCTTTTCGGGTTCACTTATCTGTTCGTGGCCTTCGTCAAACTTCAGAAGCTGGACCCCATCCCTTTTGCCTGGTTCTCCACCTTCGTGGCAGTCAACGCTGTGATCTTCGGAACCATCGAGGGCATCACCGGAAGCACTGCCCTTGGAATTACCGCCGACTGGCGTTGGGCAGTCATCTGGTATCTGTGGGCAATTCTCTGGGGAACCTCCTTTGTGGAAGATATCTGTCACAAAAAACTGGGGAAATTTGTTCCCGTGCTTCAGATCTTTGAAGGCGTCGTCACCGCATGGATTCCCGGCGTACTGATGCTGATTGGCCTGTGGTAATCAGCCAAAATACAGAAAACCGAAAAGGAGACTTCAGAAAATGGTATGTGAAAAAGTTCTTGGAAAGCTGAGCACTTTCAATGTCAACGGGAAAACGGTAGACTACGTAGATATCGACTGGGACGACGCTTTCAAAAAAATCCACCGGAAAATCACCGCGCAGGGACGCGACATCGGCATTCGTATGGACGACTCAGTGCTTACACACGGACTGACCGAGGGCGATGTTCTCTACGCGGACGACCAGCTGATCATCGCTGTTCACACGCCGCCCTGCGAAATGATCCGTCTCACGATCGCTCCCGATCACCGGAATCAGATCGCGAAGGCCTGCTACGAAATCGGAAACCGTCACGCTCCGCTATTCGCAGGAGAGAACGACCTGACCTTTCTCACGCCCTACAACGAGCCAATGCTGCATATGCTCAGCCACATTCACGGAGTCAGCCCACAGAAAGCTGTCCTGACACCTGATTTTGAGAAGCGGATCAGCTCCGGTGGCCATGGTCACCATCACTGAACATTCTACGGAAGGGAAAAATATGAAAATGAAAGATCTGAAGAATCATTTTTTACTGCTGCAGATCAATGACTCTCTGTTTCCCATCGGCGGCTACTCCCATTCCTATGGTCTGGAAACCTATATCCAGAAAGGAATCGTACACAACTCGAAGCTTGCCGCCGAGTACATCCGAAAACGTCTGCTCTATAATTTTCTTTACACGGATTTTCTCGCCGTTCGCCTCGCCTACGACGCCGCTCTGCAGGAGGACGAGACCGCCATCGACGAGTTGGAGGATCAGATGGAGGCTTCAAGAATCCCCTCGGAACTTCGGGAGGCTTCCAGAAAGCTGGGGAGCCGTTTTATCAAGACTCTGCTCCATATGCAGATCACTCCCCCATCTGGTTTTTTCTCCCGCTACCTGCAGGTACGCCGCGGAAAAACCACCTGCCATCCCTGTGCTTACGGTGTTCTGTGCGCCTGCATGGGGATGGATCGGACGGAGGTTCTGTCCGCCTTTCTCTATGCCCAGACCTCCGCGATGGTCACCAACTGCGTGAAAACAATCCCTTTGAGCCAGTCGGACGGACAAAAAATTCTGTTTTCCCTGGAACCGCTGATGGAAAACATGATTCAGCTTGTGGAACAGATCGGCGCGGAAATGCTCTGCGCATCTACTCCCGCCTTCGATCTGCGCAGCATGGAACACGAAACCCTCTATTCCAGACTTTATATGTCTTAAAGATACAATAAAAATACAGTCTGTCTGAAGCATTACAAAAAAACAAGATAAAAAATGAATCAGGAGGAATTCTTTTATGTCATATGTAAAAATCGGCGTTGCCGGACCTGTCGGCTCCGGAAAAACCGCACTGATCGAAGCACTGACCCGGCGCATGGCAAAGGATTACAGTATCGGAGTCATCACCAACGACATCTACACGAAAGAAGACGCGGAATTTCTCGCCAAAAACAGTGTCCTTTCCATCGAACGGATCATCGGTGTCGAGACCGGCGGATGCCCCCACACGGCAATCCGCGAGGACGCGTCCATGAATCTGGAGGCCGTGGATGAAATGCTGGAGCGCTTTCCCGACATTGAACTTCTGTTTATCGAGAGCGGCGGTGACAATCTTTCCGCCACCTTCTCCCCGGAGCTGGTGGACGCAACCATCTTCGTCATCGATGTGTCCGAGGGCGATAAAATTCCCCGGAAAGGCGGCCCCGGAATCACCCGCTCCGATCTTCTTGTGATCAATAAAATCGACCTGGCTCCCTATGTGGGTGCAAGTCTGGAGGTCATGGAACGTGACTCAGAAAAAATGCGCCAGGGCAGGCCTTTTCTCTTCACCAACATCCGCAGTGGAGAGCATGTGGACGATGTGATCCAATGGCTGAAAAAGAACGTACTCCTGGAAGGAATGTAAATCTATGGAAAAAACTTCTGTACTGGTACAGGACACCGGCGGCAACTCCTTCGGAAAAGTCTCCCGTCTCTCCCTGACCGCAGCGTTCAGCGAAGACAGGACGATTCTGCAGGATGTCCGCTTTACTGCCCCCTACAAAATCATGCATCCGTTCCGGAAACCGGACGGCAGTATCCAGGTCATGCTGCTCTCGGCGTCCGCAGGAATTATGGACGGTGACCGTCAGGAATTTGACCTGAATATCCGGGAAGGCGCCTCTGTGGAGTTTACCTCCCAGTCCTACGAAAAAATCCACCAGATGAAAGAAGGACATGCAAAAAGGCAGGTGCACGTCCATGTAGCCTCCCACGCATCCTTCTGTTTTCATCCGCAGCCGACAATTCCTTTCGCCGGCTCCGCCTTCGAAAACCGGATGAGAATCGACCTGGATGACGAAACCTCCCGGTTCTGCATGTGCGAAATTTTTTCCTGCGGCCGCAGCGCCCGCCAGGAATACTTCGCCTACCGTTTCTACCACAGTCTGACGGAAATTTACCGTCAGGGCACGATAATCTACCGGGACAACACCCGGTACGATCCGGCTTTGTTCGATATGGGAGGAATGGGCATGTACGAATCCCACTCCCATCTGGCAAGTCTGTTCCTGACCCGGCCGGAAGATCCCGTTCAGACACTCCGCCAGATCAGAGCCTTCCTGGAAGAGCAAGAAGACGCAGAAGGCGCAGCTACCATACTATCCAAAGGAGATCTGGCCGTCCGCATTCTGGGCAGCCGTGCTCAGCGGCTGGAAGAGCTGAGCAGCCGGATCCTGAATCTATAAGTTTCAAAAACAACAGAACCCGCTCCGTCGCACCCGGAGCGGGTTCTGTTGTTATATCGTATAGATTCAGAATTATCGTTATTACATATAACTCATAAAGATATTTCCCTGGGCAGCAAACGCATTGGTGCTGTCCTGCTGCCCCATCGGCGTCGTCTGCTGCGTCGCCGGATCATAGAGCAGCGTATTGTTGAACTGGTCATATCCCACGATCACCACATTCTGTTTGCCATCCGCGTTGAGACGCGCAACCACCGGATGTCCCTGTGCCACCAGATACAGGACACTGTCCAGACTGCATCCGGTCAGGTTCATCAAGGTTTCTCCTTCACCGAGCGATGCCTGCAGCGCCGCCTCATCCAGCGAAGCGTTCCGGAATGCCTCCGGAAGAGATGCCGGGTCAATCTGTGCCGATGTGGGACGATTTCCACGCTCCCATACATAAGCCTGATCCTGATTCAGAACCACGCCCACCTGGCTGTCCGCCGCCTGGATTGCCTGTGCCGGACTGCTCAGGATGCTCTGCAGTTCTCCCTTTGCATAGACAAAGTATGCGGGATCATCTCCCTGCTCATAATTGATTGTCAGCGAAGCCGTGGAATCTTTCTGATAATATCTCGTTTCCACCTTCAGCAGATTCGTCGTCTTTCCTTCTTCCGGGAACTCCAGCACCATCTGCTGCTCCCTGCGCTCGCCGATGGTCGCCATGCGACTGGTCACGACCGTCTCTGCCTGCTGCTCTCCGTTCATGATATGATCCTGCGAGGTCTCCACATAGCCGTCACCCTGGCGGACCACCCGATCCATCTCCAACAGGCCATTGGAAACCGCGATTCCTGTCACATACACGCCGTCCTGGTGGTACTCTTTTTTGACCGTTCCGTCCATTCCCTGGATCCGGATGGTATTCATCGCAAAGGTCTGGTTTCCGGACACATCTGTGACAATATCTGCATCATTGGCGATTCCGTAGACGAAATCATCGTTGATAAATCCAAGGGCTTTGATCTTCTGTCCTTCCGACGCCGTCAGCTGCATGGTTTCCTGCGTTTCCAGACTCATCACCATAATCTCAGAAGCCTGATTGGCGCTTTCCGCGGTCATCCACGCTACGTTCGCCTGACTTTGAGAAACCACGAAACAGTCCTTCGCGATTCCGTCCTGGATCACCTGGCAGCTTCCGTCGCTGAGTTCCATCTGGTACAGCGCGCCGTTCAGATACAGGTACGTCTTGTCATCGGTGCTTACATAAGACAGGACATCCAGATTCTGGCGCAGAACCTGATAAGAAACCGTCGACGGGATAAACAGTTCTTCCTGTGCCACCTGGCGCTCCGCGTGGAAGTTATACACCGCCACACCTGTTTCTCCCTCATGTTTTCCACGGTTCATATATCCATAAACCACAAAGGTAAGATCCCCTGACTCAGATACACGAACAATCCGGATATCATGGGCATCATTTTGATACCGTTCATCCAGTCCGGATTCTCCGTTCTCCCGGAAACTGAACACTCTGGTACATTTGTTGGCGCTGCGATTGTAGGACCACAGATCACCATTCACCACAAAGGCGACGATATCTCCCGCGGTGCTTGCCACATACTGCGTGTCCTGCGGCACCACACCGAGATTGATCCCCTTGCTGGTCAGAACCGGAAGATCCGCATCAAAAACCTGTGTCGCGCTCCGCTCAAAATCCAGCAGCGCCACACGGTCGGAAGCTCTTCTCATCCGATAGAAGTCCGTTACCGTGTAATATTCCACATTTCCGTCGTCGTCTGTGGAACTGATCATATAATCCACGGAAATACTTGCCGTTGTCTCATTGATCTCATTGACCCTTGGCACTCCCGTCTTCACCAGCTGCGGCGCCAGATTGCCCCAGCTGATCTGATCCACGCTGGAATGAATGTCCACATTCTGGAAAGAGTCATTGGCGTTGGAGCTGTTGGATTCCATGTAGTCGCTCAGACTCTCCGCCGCGCTCTTGTCCAGACAAGTCTGATAAAACATATTTGCAAACTCCAGATAATCGGTCATGGTCACACCGGAGCGCTGCACCAGACGGGTATAATAATACGCGGACTCTCCGCTCTCCAATTCGATCTGAAACTCCAGAATATATTCCTGATTCAGCAGAATCGGCGTATCCAGACGGACATCCGCTCTCTGATAACCATTATCCTCAGAAAAATTTCTGATCGCGGAATTTTCCACAATTTCCGTGCCGTCTGTGTTTTTCACAGTGTAAATCACACTGCTGATCTCCTGCCCTTTGGTGTCCACCGCCACTTTCAGATTTCTGTCCGTAGGCAGCAGCGTCAGGTGATCCCTCACCGTGGTGCCGTCCATCTGCGCTTTATTTCCAAACATCGGATTGATCAGAATGTCCCCCTCCTGCATATAAAGCACCGGCAGGACCGCCGCCTCCATCTCAACCGCTTCCACCGTGTCTTCCTGGTTGCGAATATGCGAAAACACCACGACTCCCGCTGCGAACACCAGCAGGAGTACAATTACCCTGGTCAGAATCTTTTTCAGCATCCGTCCCCCTCCTTATCTGTAAGAAGGGATGCCAGCGTCGGCTGTACATGCAGAAATTCCATACATTTCTTCAGCTCGTCCGGCAGATCTTTGCCCGCCTCACGCTTTTTCACAGCCCGGATCAGCAGATTCTTCGGCGTATGTTCCATATCGATAAATTCCAGGATCTGCGTCTCATATCCCGCATGCTCCAGAAGCTCTGCACGCAGTCCATCTGTCACAAGCGCCGCCATACGTTCCTTCAAAATCCCATACTTGAGCACCGGCTCCAGCTCCTTACACTGGATCTGCCGGTTCAGTTCATGCTGGCAGCACGGTACCGAAAGGATTACTTCCGCACCCCAGGCCACTGCCTTTGCCAGGGCAAAATCGGTAGCCGTATCGCAGGCATGAAGCGTCACAACCATGTCCACCTTCGATTCCCCGGTAAATGACGCGATATCTCCCTGATAAAACTTCAGCTTTTCAAACCCATAACGAACCGCCAGTCCGTTGCATGTCTCGATCACGTCCTCTTTCAGATCCAGACCGATAATCCGCACATCCAGACTCTTCAGCTCACGAAAATAATAATACATCGCAAAGGTCAGATAGGATTTCCCGCATCCGAAATCCAGGATCGTAATCTCCCTGTCCTTTGGCAGCTTCGGCAGAATATCCTCAATAAACTCAAGGAACCGGTTGATCTGCCGGAATTTATCATATTTTGCATGCACGATCCTGCCTTCCTGTGTCATAACGCCCAGATCGCACAGGAACGCCACCGGCTTTCCCTCTTCCAGGATATACTTCTTTTTCCGGTTATGGGACAGCGCTTCCAGCGTCTGCCCTGTACCATTCATGCATGCTTTCCATTTCACGGTCACTTTACCCTTCTTGCTCACAAGAACCGTTCCCATGCCGTTGGCGGATTCCAGCTGAAGCTGCTTGAAATCCTGTGCCATCCAACCCATGATCTGTTCGATCAGTTCTTCTTTCTTCAGATTCTTATGAAACTCCTTCGTGCCTCTCGTCTCTTGGCACTGAAAATACAATTCCCCTTTCAACTGCACCGGGCGGATCCTGATTTTTGACGGTCCTTCCTGCGATTTCTTTCCACTGATCAAAATCCGGTGCAGGGAAAGTCCCACTTCCCGCTCTAATAATGTATTTAAATCCATTTATACTCTCCATATTTCCCCCGGAATGCGTCTGAACCTTCCTTCCGTCAACCCTCAGACCACTCCGATCCACTGGTACACCGAACACCGAGATTCGATGTACCAGGTCCATTCTTTTTTATCTGTTCATTCTGTTTCTATTTCATCCTCTGCCTTTTCATGAAAAGCAGACTGTATAAAAATGCAATTTCCGCCCCAAACCAAGTCAAATCATTTTTCTGCACGAAAATACAGTAACCGTTCACCCATCTGAACAGTTACAAAGCACTTCACGACAGCCTTTCCGACAACGGAACGGTTCCATCATCCGCGAAGCACAGCGAAAATTTACATAATATTTTCAATTACATTGTTATTGTAATAGTTTTGGCAAAAAACCTCAACCACAAAATTATTAAAAATCTATTGCGTAAAGCATAATTTCCCGCAATCCGGCGCTTCCGGCACAGTCATTTACCAGAAATGCCGGCGGCAGTTCCTGTTTCTGCACCGTCTGCGGAAAATTTCATTGGAAAGGAGGACTTTCAGCAGATTGTCTCCCCGCCTCCTTCTTCTCCTCTCTTCCGCTTCCACGGCGGCTTCCCCGTCCCGTTCCAGCTCCCTCTGTATTTTCTCCTGCATCTCTTCCATTCTTCCGCGGTCCGGATACTCGTCATAAAGCCAGCTCCCCTCATAATCCAGCTCATCGCAGGCCCGTTCCACCGCTTCCTGCACCTGCAGGATTTCCCCGGAATACCAGGATTTCAGGATTCTCCACTCCCGCTCCATCGCCTCATCTCTCTCTTTTTCAAGAGACATGGAACCGGACATATAAAATGGCATCGGCTTCTCATTAAACATAGACTGCTCCCCTTTCGTCTTTCCTATACCATATGCCCCTTTCACGCAAACTGTGACGCGCATCTTGCAGAAAGCAATTTTCACACATGCTCCAGTAAAACTCCGAAACCGTAACTATTCATCCAAATCTGTGACAAAAAACGATTCTTAACGACCCATAAAGCAAAAATAAAATCTTAAAAAAACGTGAACGTACTTGCAAAATTGCACGTCCCGTACTAAAATCTACCTGTACTTTACATGGATTTTTAGAAAAAGGAAGGATGATATCCCTATGCAAAACATTTCTATTGATACCTTGTATGCCCTTCTGGATAGATTCGATACCCTGAAAAACCTTCTGGCAAAATACGGAACCTTTCTTATCATCGCAGCCGCCATCTTTGCCCTGCTGAACTGTTTCTTCGGATATGCACTCCGAAAAGTCTGGAGTGTCCTGCTGGGCTTTGCCATCGGCGCTTCCGGCGGAATGCTTCTGGCTTCCTATACCGAGCAGAGCCGGAACATGACTCTTGGCGTGACGCTGGGGCTTGGTTTTATTTTCGGACTGCTGGCGCTGCTGCTCTATCGGATCGGAACCTTTTTCCTGATCATCGGATTTCTGGGCTTTTCGCTTTTCAAACTGCTGAATCCACAGGATCTGATCATGCTGCTGTTTCTCGGCGCGATCGCGTTCGTGGTCGCACTGATCGGCGTTCCCTTTGAACGGATCACGGTGACATTGATCACCAGCGTATGCGGAGCGCTCACGGCAGTCACCCTCGCTTATGATCTCCAGCAGACAGAATACGATCTTGTCATGTGGATCATCGTACTGGTCCTCGCCGCCCTTGGTATGATCTTCCAGTTCAAACCCTGGAAAGACCGCGGCTATGAGGAAGAGGATGAAGAGGAGGAAAACTACCGCCGGAGCCGAAAACAGCACCGCAGATCCAGAAGGCCTTCCCGAAGCACCGCTTCCCGCACTTCCGGAAAGCGGAAAAAGAAAAAAGCTTCCCGCAGTTCTTCCAGTCACAGTTCCTCCAGGGGCGGTTCTTCCAGCCGGCGCACAAAGGTATCTCAGAATACCATGTACGATTTCCGTTTTGTCCCGGAAGAACCGGATGACGCCGAGGAAGAGGATGACGAAGAACTCCTGGAACGTCCGGCGCGCAGATCACCCAGACCGGAGCAGACTCCGGTTCCAGGACCTGCAGAGACTACTTCTCCTGCTGCCGGCGATACCCGCCCGATTCCGGATCCCCGTTCTGTTTCGGCAGAACCTGATCTGTCCGAGATCCGCCAGCAGATTTCCGCAGAAGTACAGGAAATCTATCGCGATTCCCAGGAACACACCGACGACTTTTGATAAATAGCAAAAGACACAAAAAAAGGCTGAAGCAAAATGAAGTTTGGCATTTTGCTTCAGCCTTTTTGTGCCTTTTTTCACTGTTCTGATTTCACACCCCATATCCGGGATATTCAGAACTTTCTGTTTTCCTGTTATGTATTTACTATTATAAATATCTGTTATGCATAACCCTGCATCTGACTGCAGACTCACGGCAGTACTAATATCTGTAGATTGCCAGCTCCTCCGATGAGATATTGGTCTGATCCATCCACTGATATCCTGCATCGACAAAAGCATCGTTCGTCATTCCCGCCGCTGCTCTCGCTGCAGCCACGATCATTGCGTAGCCGAGACTGTAAGGATTCTGACTGACCGTTCCATACTGCAGTCCACTGGCAATCGCCTCTGCCTGTTCTTCACTGTAATCAAATCCTACCATCTTGATCGCAGTTTCCTTTGTTTCCAGAACTGCCAGCGTCTCATTGGAAACCTGCTGATTGGTACAGAAAACGCCTTTTAACTGCGGATACTGCTGCATCATTCCTTCAACCATCGCTGAAATTTCCTGCTCCCCGTCACTGTATCCCGTCTGAACGATTGTCACATTCGGATGATTCTGAGCGATTTCTTCAGAAAATCCTTCCACGCGTTCGATGCTGGTCTGCGTCGTACTTTCATGCGCCACAATGGCGATTTCCCCTGCGTCACCGATCGCTTCACAAAGCTTTCTTGCCGCTTCCGCTCCGGCGGCGCGGTTGTCGATTCCGCAAAACGAATTGATCAGATCACTGTCCACGCCGGAATCCACAATAATCACCGGAATTCCATTCTCCGCTGCCATCTCCAGCTGTGTCTTACAGGTCTGCATATCAATGATTCCCAGACACAAGGCTCCCGGATTTTCCGAAATTACCAGATCAATGGTATTGCTCTGCTCTTCCGCATCGGAAGAATCCGCAGTTCCTTCAAATGTCATGGTGATCTTATCCTCACCGGTATAATTCAATGCGGCATTCAGCTCATCGATTGCCTGCTGAGCCCCCACTTTCACCGCTTTCCAATAATCGGTATCCATATCTTTCGCGACCACGGCCAGATAACTGCCCGGCGCAAGCTGGATTCCTTCTACAGAAGTATAGTCAGCCTGCATTCCTTCTTTCTGTGGAATGCTGACCTGAATCCGTTCCTTCGTCTCGGTCGCCGTCGGCGTTGGTGTTGTGGCGCTCTCTCCCGATACACCTGACGTACTCTCAACGCTTTGACTATTCGATATACTTTCACTGACACTCTGACTGTTTGATGTACTTTCACTGACGCTTTGGCTGTTTGAAACGGATGATGAATTCTCTGCTGCTTCCCCGTTCTGTGCACATCCGGTACCAGAAAAAGCCAAAAGACCTGCCAGTAAAATTCCTGCTATCTTACGTTTCATCCCTTCCACCTTTTCTTTGTTTCTACCCATTTTTTACAAAAATGTTACATCCCTTTTATTATACACAAACAGAAGAATTAGTCTATACCCCTTTGTTAGGATTTCTGTGAAAAATTTATGATTTTTTTCTTACTTTTGAGCTTTACTTTTCACGTCCGCAGGAAAATCCTGAAAAAGCTCTTCCCTCAGGCGTGACCTGAAACTGAAGCTGTTTTCCATTCCTCGGGTGTGCAAAGGAGAGGCTGCAGGCACACAAAGCCAACCCATCGTCTCCTCTTTCGCTCCCTGCCGCAGGATGATACTTGCTGTCTCCGCACAAAGGCATCCCTGCATGCGCCATTTGCACCCGGATCTGATGATGCCGTCCCGTTTTCAGCCGGATCTGAACCAGAGAACGTGTCCCTTCCGGACCTTGGGAAGTTTCCAGCACCCGAAAAGACAGCTCCGCTCTCTTCGCTCCCGGCGTATCTTTACTCACCACTTCTGAACGGTTTGTCTTTCCGTCTTTTTTCAGATAATCCACCAGTTTTCCTTCCCTACGTTCCGGCTTCCCATCCGTCACCGCCAGATAAATTTTTTCCATCCGGTCTTTCTGCATGGCTTCATTGAGTTTTCTGGCAGCCTGAGGCTTTTTTCCAAACACCAGAATTCCTTCTACCGGCTGATCCAGCCGGTGGATCACCGCCAGATACGGCATCTGCCTTCCCCTCTGTCCCTGACTGGCCGCCAGATAATTCAAAAGTTCATGTTCCAGATCCATCTGCCCAAACCTGGCGCTCTGCACCGCTATCCCCGGATGCTTATGAACAACCAGAATATCCTCATCCTCCATCAGGATATCTTCCTTTGAAAATCCCCTTTTCACAACAACCTCCTGTATTCTGTCTCCATTCTATTCCAAACATACTTTCAGCAGTATATCATATTTTTCCTCTTCCGAACAGACAAAAAGGAACGACCGTCATACCAACATCTTCATCTGATACAACGGTCGTTCTAATTCTCTTCTTTATTCAATTTTTTCTTCTCAACTTTCTTGGTTTCTATCGGTTGACATCGATTCTATGAAAAAGCGCCTTCCGCTTTTTTATTTTATTTTTTATTCCCAGCCTCGTAAGATTCTCCATTCCGGTTCCTCTCTCACTTAGAAATTTCTACGAATCTTTTTTCTTTATAATATCGGTTTCATCATATAACTTTCACATTTTGTATAGATTCAAAATATTTTATTTATACATCCTTTTCATTTCTCTGTCATCAAAGCATTGATTCCGGTTTGCTGATTCTCAGATTTCTTCCATTCCTGGTTTCTTTCTTGAACCATTTACCTTTATACTTCTCTTTAGAAATTTCCAACTGATATAAATAAGTTATTTTTCTTTCGATTATTTCTTTACATAATCTCCAGAATCCTGATATTATTTGCGGTATCTGTTCAATATGAGTGCCAGCTATCGTAATAACCTTCTATCCTTTTTTCTTTGTCATATTTTTCTGGAACTTTTCTTCCGGTTATTCCTCATCTTCGATTATCTCCCGATAATTGATCAGATGCCTTTCTCCCTTCTGAATCATTCATTTATGACTTTTCATTTCTTTACAATCCTGATAAAAGGTATTTCTTGCGGGGAACTGCTATGCAATACCACTCTCATATTGATTGGCAGATGCTTCATTTCCCATTGGACCTTACCTCCTTGTCCGTATTTCCTGTCTCCGATTCTTTCTAATAAAGAATCTTCTCTTTCTTTTCCCATTCTTCTAAGGATGATTTCTCGTCTCATTCCCTGAAAATGGTGCGTCGGTATTTTATTTTCCCTTTCTTTTTCTGATCGTTGTTCCGTGAGAACTTACACCATTAACCCGGATACCTGATTCTCTGAAAAATTCAAGTGATTTATTTACCTTTCAGAAAGAGTTTTTACAGGTTTTTCTTTGTTTTTATCTCTTGTTTGTTTGTGATTTTATAATAACAGACAGCCTCTTATTTGTCAACACATTTTTTCTATATTTTTATTATTTTTTTAATTTCTAAATCTTCTGAATATTTTATTTGTATAATTGTTTTTATTTTTATTTATTTTCAGATAATTACAGCTGTGACATCGATTGTAAATCAAATGGTGATCAGAATACAGAGTAACTTTGCCTGTGTACGATCCAAAAATACGCAGACGATTCTTTCTATCAAAAAGGGGCATACGTCCCAAATGGTGATGTATGCCCCTTTGTCTTTTTTCTTTTTGCCATTATCCGCGGTAGTAATTGATCAGGCAGCCTTTCAGGATAATCTCCCTCTCATCATCCGTCAGCGCGCCAAGCTTCAGTTCAAACGGTTTCAGTTCTTTTCCTGCAACTACATACGCCTGAATGCTCTCTGCTTTCTCCTCAACTGCTTTTCTGATCTCCGGTACAAACAGGTAATCTCCGTTTTTGAACGGCAGCTCGCCTTCCGGGATCAGGAATGGGAGCATTCCCCAGTTGATCAGGTTGGAACGATACCGTTTCGTTGCGTACTCATTGGCAATATTTGCCCATCCGCCCAGTACCTTCTGACAGGAAGCAGCCTGCTCACGGGCAGAACCATCGCCTGGTTTCACCGCAAAGATTGTAGAACCGACACCGAAATTTTTGTCCAGCGCCGGGTAATTCGCGCGGATCGTCTCGATCACGGGAGCAAGCTCCGGAAGCGCTTTCTCCGGACACTCACCTGCCTCTATGGCTTTCTGTGCTTTCTGGACTTCCTTTGCACGTCCAACATACGCCGGATCCTTTCTGGAAAGGGCAAATTCTGCCAGCCCCAGCGGATTGGAACGGAAGGAGGAAGTCTCTCCCGATGGAATCAGCTCATCCGTCGTGGTAACCGGATCATGGATCTCAGAAACTACCTTCAGAACGAGATGCTCTGTCAGCGCCGGCATGGACGGCCAGTCTTTGATATTCGGACCGAACTGGATCTCAACGGACGGATCCGCAACGCCCTTGCTGTCAAACACACGGTTCTCATAAATGGTCTTATCGAAATGATAGGTCGGTTTCGTATACGTTCCGGTAAACTCCGTCGCGGAAGTCAGATATCCCTTATTCGCTGCTGTCGCCGCGATGGAACGGGCATCCATCAGCGCTACGGAAGAAATCTGACCATTCTGGATCTTGGAACCTTCACGGTTCGGGAAGTTTCTGGTGGAATGACGGATGGAGAACGCATTGTTCGCCGGAGTGTCTCCTGCGCCGAAGCACGGTCCACAAAACGCAGTCTTGACCACGGCTCCTGTCTCCATCAGATCTGCCAGTCTTCCGTTTCTCGCCAGTTCCATGTAAATCGGTGTGCTGGCCGGATATACACTCAGAGTAAATGCGTCATATCCGATACTGTGTCCGCGCAGGATGTCCGCTGCGTCACAGATATTTTCAAATCCGCCGCCCGCACATCCGGCAATGATACCCTGATCCACCAGCAGTCTGCCGTTGTGTACTTTATTTTTCAGTGTGAACGGAACCTTTCCGTCCAGGCTGACTTTTGCTTTTTCTTCCACATCGTTCAGAATGTCCATAAGATTTTCATTCAATTCGTCGATGGTGTAAACATTGCTCGGGTGGAACGGCATCGCGATCATCGGTTTGATCTTATCCAGCTCTACCATCACCATGCCGTCGTAATAAGCGACATTTCCAGGATTCAGCTCTTTATAATCGCCGCTTCTTCCGTGAATCTCGTAGAAATTGCGGATCTCATCGTCGGTTCTCCAGATGGATGACAGACAGGTGGTCTCCGTGGTCATAACATCCACGCCGATCCGATAGTCTGCGCTCAGAGACGCAACGCCCGGTCCCACGAATTCCATAACTTTGTTCTTCACATAGCCATTGGCAAAGACTGCACCGATAATTGCCAGAGCGATATCCTGCGGACCGACACCCGGCTGCGGCGCTCCGGTCATGTAAATACCGATCACTCCCGGCATCGCAATATCATACGTTTTGTTCAGAAGCTGTTTTACCAGCTCCGGTCCGCCCTCGCCGACCGCCATGGTTCCCAGCGCTCCGTAGCGGGTATGGGAATCGGAGCCGAGGATCATCTTTCCTCCGCCTGCCAGCATCTCACGGGCATACTGATGGATGACTGCCTGATGCGGCGGTACATACACTCCGCCGTATTTTTTCGCGCAGGTCAATCCAAACATATGGTCATCTTCATTGATCGTACCGCCAACCGCGCAAAGAGAATTGTGGCAGTTGGTCAGAACGTACGGCATCGGGAATTTCTCAAGCCCTGACGCTCTCGCAGTCTGGATAATACCAACAAATGTGATATCATGAGAGGTCAGCTTGTCAAAGCGGATCTCCAGATTTTCCATATTTCCGGAGGTATTGTGTTCCTTCAGGATTCCGTAGGCGATGGTTTCCTTTGCCGCTTCTTTCGGATCCTGAACAGCGCCTGTAACGGCTTTCAGTTCTGCTCTTCCATCTTCTGTATCCGGAATTACCTGTGTACCGTTTACCAGATATGCTCCTGTTTTCAGTAATTCAATCATTGGTTCTCTCCTCTCTTCCCTCAACGACTGCTTGACCCATTAAGCATTCTCGTTATTGTTCATATAGTTCATGTAGCTGACTACCATCATCGCGATCTTGAAGGTCAGAGCATCATCAAACCTGCGGATATCCAGGCCCGTACTCTTTTCCAGCTTTTCAAGACGGTAAACCAGCGTGTTTCTGTGTACATACAGCTGACGGGAAGTCTCAGACACATTCAGGTTGTTCTCAAAGAACTTATTGATCGTTGTCAGAGTCTCCTCATCGAAGGTATCCGGCAAATGCTCGCCGAACACTTCTTTCATAAACATCTCGCAAAGCGGGATCGGCAGCTGATAGATCAAACGTCCGATTCCGAGATTGTTATACGGAATCACGTTCTTCTCCGCATAGAAAATCTTTCCTACTTCCAGAGCCATCTTCGCTTCCTTATAAGAACGGGATACGTTCTTGATCTCATTGACCGGATTGCCGTAGGAAACGCGAACCTGGGACATCGCCTCAGCATTCAGCATATCCACCAGCATTTTGGCAATCTGGTCCATCTCCTCAAAGCCGTCCTCTTCCTTCAGCTCTTTTACGATGATAATACTCTTTTCTTCCACGGCGGTGATAAAATCTCTCGGACGGGATACGAACAGACTCTTGACCGTCTCCATCGCATTGGCGTCCTTCTCCATTTTCGTCTCCACCATATAAACAACACGACGGACATCCGTATCGATGCGCAGTTTCTTTGCACGATTATAAACGTCCACCATCAGCAGATTGTCCAGCAGAAGGTTCTGGATAAAATTGTTCTTATCCAGACGTTCTTTGTAGGCGATGATCAGATTCTGAATCTGGCAAACCGCTACCTTTCCGATCATATAAGCATCATCGCTGCTGCCCCTTGCCAGCAGGACATATTCCACATTCTGATTATCGTATACTTTAAAGAAATGATTATCCTGAATCACCTGGCTGTCCGCTGCAGAATCTACAAAAGAACGGATGCTGTCTGCATCGATCGCTGTTTCCGGAAACGTGGTAACGAGCAGAGCGCCATCCGTATTTGTCACACATAAATCAATTCTTGTAATATTTCTGAGTTCGTCCAGAGTCTTCTGTAAAACCTGACTTGAAACCAAAACCGCCACTTCCTTTCTCTTCGATTCCGTATATCCAAAGGCATTTTCACAACGTCTGGCATAGTTGGAATCTTTTGACATATATATTCAATCATATCGTATTTTCAGTGGATTGGCAATGATTTTCTGTGAAAAAAAGAAGACCGCCCGCAGGCGGTCCTCCCTATGGAATGAATTCCAAAAAGATATCTGATTAGTTGGTAATGGTAAGTTCTGTCTCTTTGTCGAACAGATGAACTTTTTCCATATCCAGTGCAAACTTAACGGTATCACCGCTTCTTGCAGTTGTACGCGGATCTACGCGGGCCGTCATCGGGAATCCCTCGCAGTCAAAGTACAGATAAACCTCTGCACCTAACAGCTCGTATACGTTGATCTGGCACTCGATAACACTCTCTTTGGATGTCTCGATGAACATCTGAGAATCATGTACGTTTTCAGGACGGATACCCATAACTACAGTCTTTCCGTCATATCCGCCGTCGATTACAGCTTTTGCTTTGGATGCCGGCAGTTTCATGCTGTATTTTCCAACCGTTAAGGTAGCGTCGTTTCCGTTTACGCTTACTTTTGCATCCAGGAAGTTCATCTGCGGAGATCCGATGAATCCAGCTACGAACAGGTTGCCCGGTGCATTGTACAGGTTCTGAGGTGTATCTACCTGCTGAACAACACCGTCTTTCATAACTACGATTCTGGTACCCAGTGTCATAGCCTCTGTCTGGTCATGTGTTACGTAGATGATCGTAGCGCCCAGTCTCTCATGCAGTTTGGAGATCTCAGTACGCATCTGTACACGAAGTTTTGCATCCAGGTTGGACAGCGGCTCGTCCATCAGGAATACTTTCGGATCACGCACGATCGCACGTCCCATAGCAACACGCTGTCTCTGACCACCGGACAGAGCCTTCGGTTTACGGTCAAGCAGTTTCTCCAGATCCAGGATCTTAGCTGCTTCTTTTACCATCTTATCGATCTGATCCTTTGGAGTTTTTCTCAGTTTCAGACCGAAAGCCATGTTATCATATACTGTCATATGAGGATACAGAGCGTAGTTCTGGAATACCATCGCGATATCACGATCCTTCGGCTCTACATCGTTCATAACTTTATCATCAATTTTCAGTGTTCCGTCGGAAATTTCTTCCAGACCTGCGATCATACGCAGTGTGGTGGATTTTCCACATCCGGAAGGTCCTACAAAGATGATAAACTCTTTGTCTGCGATCTCCAGGTTGAAGTCCTTAACGGCTTCAAAACCATTTGGATATCTCTTGGTAATGTGCTGTAAAGATAAACTTGCCATTTTTCATATCCTCCTAGAATTCTTATCCTGTCTTTAACCCCGAAGCGCCGAATGACGCTTTTTTGTTTCTGAACTAAGTATACCTAAACAGACCAATTTGCACCATACCATTATTCCACAAATTTTCCGGAATGCCCTTGTCAATAATGCTTATACCCTCTACCAGCGCCCACCATCAACAGCAGAATAAACAAAGATATTTTCTTTTCGTAGTCACATTGACGAATCTCAAACTTTAGATTCTCTTCATTGCATTTTTACCGAAAATTCGCTATACTACTCAATATATTTTAGTAGAAAAGAGGAATAACAGCAATGGGTATTTTCAATCCTGACAGTAAGTTTTCGCAGTTTATGAGCAAGGTCTTCGATCTTATGGTTTTGAATCTGGTATTTATCTTTACGTCTATCCCGATTTTTACCATCGGCGTCAATTATACCGCTCTGTATTATGTAACACTGAAAATGGTGAAAAACGAAGAGTCCTATATCTGGAAGAGCTACTGGAAATCCTGGAAACAGAATTTTAAACAGGCAGCCGGTATCTGGCTGATTTTCCTTTTCCTCGGCATTTTCCTGGTTTTCGATGTCGTCCTGACAAACTATATGACCGGTGCAGCGTCTTATCTGAAGTATGTATTCTTTGTCTTTCTGTTTATCTGGGGCATGGTTCTGACCTACGTCTTCCCGGTTTTGTCCCGATTTGACAACACCGTCCGACAGACGATCAAGAATTCTCTTCTGATGGCGATCCGTCATCTGCCTTGGACCATCGTTATGCTGTTCATTAACCTTCTGCCGCTGATCCTGTTTATCTTTGCTCCGACGTCCATCTCTTCCTTGGTGACCTTCTTTATGATCTTCCTTGGAACCTCTGTTGTAGCGCTTGCCAATTCCTGGTTCTTTGTAAATAAGATCTTTCCGTACTACATGCCGGCGGAAGAAGAGGAAGAAGAACTCTCAGACCTGGAAGAATCCAGCCGGGTCATCGAGGCAATGGATCGTGCCAGCACGGATTTTCTGCAAAATTCCGGAACTGCTTCAGAAGAAACTTCTGATTCCGATGGTTCCGTTTCTGACAGCGGCGCTTCCGAAACAGATGAAACGACCGTATAAAAATGGCCGGAGAAACAGCCGTTTTGTAACTGCTGAATAGGATTCACCAAAAAATAAGAACCCCTGATTTTTGATTTTTTCATTTTTGACATATGATTTAATCACAAATCAGGGGTTCTTTTTTATATCTTTCCGTAATTGCTTTTCAGAATATCTTCTTCAAATTAAACAAACTAGATTTTCCAACGGAGGCTTTCTGCTGCTGTCACTGGGATTTCCGCTCTTTCTGCAGCTTTTCCCAGAAATCTTCCTCCGACTGTCCGGATGGATCCGGCGCCGGCTCCTTCGGCTGCTTCTTCTGTTCTTTCACTTCATCAAAGGTGATCGTTACCTTAAACAGATCACCGTCCAGATAGATCCGGAAAGTTCCATGCTGCAGGTTCGTCAGGTTTTTCGCAATGGAAAGTCCCAGTCCGCTTCCCTCCGTGCTTCGGCTCACATCGCCGCGGATAAAGCGTTCCGTCAGTTCATCCGCATCGATGTTCAGCGGATTTTCTGAGATATTTTTGATGGAAAAGACGACCTTGTCGTTCCGTTTCACCGCATCAACGTAGACCCGCGTGCCTGGCATCGCGTATTTTACAACGTTGACGTAAAGATTCTCCAGCACACGCCAGATCCGGCGGCTGTCCGCACGGATCACCAACGGCTCGTTTCCGAGCACACAGATCAGCGACAGATTTCTTTCTTTAAACCGTTCGTCAAACTCTCCGTTGACCTGCTGAATCAGTTCGTTCAGGTTCAGGTTCATAAATTCCAGCTTGATATTTCCGGAACTGATCTTGGACGCTTCCACCAGATCCTCTGTCAGCTGTTTCAACCTCTGGGATTTTGCATCCAGGATATCAATGTATCCTTTGATCTTCGGGTCCTGGATCCCCTCCCGTTTCAGGAGATCCACATAATTGATGATCGACGTCAACGGCGTTTTGATATCGTGAGACACATTGGTGATCAGGTCGGCTTTCAGACGTTCGCTCTTCATCTGTTCCTGAATCGCCGCCTGCAGGCCTTTTCCCACACTGTTGACTGTCTCCGCCATTTCCAGGTTATCGCCGCGCAGTGTCGTCAGATCAATCTTATACTCCAGATCTCCGCTTCCGATCCTGCGCAGTCCCTGCTGGATGGTCTGACGTCCCGCCGCTTCGCGCACCAGATAGAGTGCAGCGATAATGTCCAGCAGAACCGCCAGAAAAATACCAAATCCGCCAAAAACGCCGATAAAAATAATCTGCAGAAGCGCAAAAATCGCAAATACCATCAAGATCTTCTGCGTCATCTTTCTCGCATCGTAGACTTCACGGCACATTTGAAAAATACTCCGGACCAAGGATCTGCTCCAGAGATTTTTTCCCTTAATCCTTCGTATCAGACTGCTGTAAATCGGCATCATAAGCATTATCCCTCCACTGAGTGAGAGACCCGCAAAAAGAGAACGGTACGCCTGCATATCCCTGAAATACGACTGGGAATTTCCGGTATAGACAGTCGGATACTGGTCAAAGCTCACACCGATCACCAGAACCGGAAGGCAGATGATCAAAGCGCCCGTCAGAAAGATCAGGATCAGATATACTTCCGTAGGGATACCATCAAAGGAATACAGCCGGATTTCCCTGTTATAACAGTTCCGCCCTGCCTGCAGAGTGACGAGTACCAGGCTGACCAGCCCAAGCACGATCCCTGCTGCCGTAAGTCCCGCCAGAAGCGGGGTCCAGCTGCCCCATACAGAAAATACACTGGCTGCCTGTGAAAACTCATCCTCCACAGGCCAGGAAGTATTCAGCACAACGACTGCCTTCTCCCCTTCCGTAACCAGATTGTTCGCCGAGATCCAGGAAGTGAGCACCTGCATCATATCCGAAGAGGGTGATTTCTTTTTAAACTCCGCACGCCCAAGTTCCCGCGAATACGCCACACCTACCAGCTGTCCGTCCGTGTGTTCCTCCGAAGCGCTCATCGCTGAAACCGCCGTGTCGTATCCCCCGCTCCAGCTGTCCACGTTGGTATAAACGGTTCCATCTTCCAGTTCAATACAGTACTGAACGTTGCTCTCCTCTCTCATATCACCGTCCGCGTTCCTGTAATTCTGCAGTGTACGCACGGTATTGTAGAGTGCCTGGTACAGATCATACAGAGATACCTGGCGGTTCTTCGCCGCATAATCCCTGAGACTCACACCCGACTGTGGAAGTTCCGTTTCATAATCACCGCCCAGCTCATAAAGATACAGAAACTGTGAAGAATAATCTTTATAATCACATTCCTGCGCCTCCAGAGAACTGATCGTCTGCTGAGACGGTGTAAAATGTGAACCGCTGCAGTCGATTTCATTTCCATCCGGATCTACGATTATATTATAATCTGCATTCAGATACGTTTTCTGATCTTCTCTTGCTTTCTGATAGACATCGACGTATTCCCCATTCTCATCATAGGTATCTTCATAAACCTCGACTCCCGCATCATTGGTCGCATATTCCTGTGCAGAATACATCATGTAATCGTTAAACATCGAAAGAATTCCGTCGGTCATCTGGTCCAGCTGTTCCAGCGTATAGGAAGTATTTTCTCCCGCCTCTCCAAGGACACCCTCCCCAAATTCCGTGATATCCACGGTCGTCTCGGACGCCGGCGCATCGCTGATATGCAGTTTATGCAGTCCTTCGTAAAAGTCCTGTATCTCTTCCAGCTGCCCGGTCATGAGCACTCCGCAGGACTCCGTACTCTCATAAGGAGTCTTTGCCCTGCCGATGGGAACGCCCCTGGAGGCAAGATCCAGCAGAAGGATTCCGCAGAACCCGGCGAGAAAGATGCCCAGCGCACACAGGCACAAAACCACTGTCTTTGCAGGTACACTGTAAAAAGCTCTCTTCTTTTCTTCCATCTGTTTTTCCGTTCTCCTTTTTAAAGTTTCTCAATCTTGTAACCGATTCCCCATACCACTTTCAGATAATGGGGGTCCTTTGGGTTAATCTCGATTTTTTCACGGATATGACGGATATGTACCGCCACCGTGTTATCCGCGCCGATGGCCTCCTCGTTCCAGATGCTCTCGTAGATCTGCTCGATGGAAAACACCTTTCCCGGATTTCTGACCAGAAGAAGAAGAATGTTGTACTCGATGGGGGTCAGTTTTACAGGCTCTCCTTCTACCGTAACCTCTTTCAGATCATCGTTCACCACAAGTCCTCCGACCTGAAAAACATTCGCGTTTTCCTGCTCCTGCATGGTTCCCAGCTTGGTATACCGTCTTAACTGGGATTTCACGCGGGCAACCAGTTCCAGCGGGTTAAACGGTTTGGTCACATAGTCATCAGCACCGATGTTCAGCCCCAGAATCTTATCCACATCCTCTGATTTCGCGGACAGGATAATAATCGGGATACTGCTGGTCTCCCTGATCTTCAGCGTCGCGCGGATGCCGTCCAGTTTCGGCATCATGACGTCAATGATCAGGAGATGAACTTCCTCCCTCTCGAGCATCTGAACTGCCTGCATCCCGTCATAAGCTTTCAGGATATGATAGCCTTCCTGGGTCAGATAGATCTCAATCGCGTCCACAATTTCCTTGTCATCGTCACAAACCAGTATGTTGTACATAATTTTCTTCACCTCTCTGAATTTTTTTCGTTTCTGCCATGAGATATCAGATGTTCTATAAGGATATCTTAGCAGTGAAATTTTTATTTCGTCTTATGAAAACTCTTAATAATGTTTTAATTTTTCAATAAGAGTCCGGCAGACATTTCTCTTTTGTCCTGCCGTACAGAAGAGCCGCTGCCCCCAATTACGCAATATTATACACAACTTCCGAAGGAAAAACAATTCACCGTACACTTGACGCAGAAATCCGTAAACGCCCAGACCTGAAAGAACTGCAGCAGCGCTTCATCCAGCTGAACGCTGTGTCATCCGATTGCTGTGCCATCTGATACCATCTGAACGCTGCGCCATCCGATTGACACACTTCTGCCACCATGTTATAGTATCAGAAAACAGGCGCCGGAACACGGCGTTTTCGGAAAGGATTGGGGATATGTTTCGACTTTGGGGCCGGCTGGTCTATGACGGCAATTATACGGCAAAGGATCTTGTGATCTGCGACGATACCAAGGAAACCCGGACGCACAAAATCTTCCGCGGGCTGAACAGTATCTGCGACGCGTGGAACCTTGCCGTTCCGATCTGGCTGGATTCAAATATCACAGATTTCAAGCGCCACAGCAAAACGAGATTCCGCCAGGACAACTGGATCGAAGAAATCGAATTTGACTTTCTTGAGATTCAGGTGATCGAAGAAGATTGAAAAAAAGAGGATATTCCAAACCTGATTTCTGGTCTGGAATACCCTCTTTTTGATTACTCTGATTTTGATGCTCCAATTTTGGTTGCCCTAAGACTGCCTCATCAGATCTTTCCGATCAGCTCACTCTGTTTTCCATCCCGCAGGAATACAGGGATCTTTTCTATCGGCGCGTCGATCTCATAGGCACGTCCGCCGGCATATACCTTTCCGTCACTCATGTCGGTCCAGGACGCCCCCGCCGGCAAATAAACGGTCCGTGATTTCGCACCCGGCTGAACAACCGGAGCCACAAGGATATCGGAACCGAACAGATACTCATCCGTGATATCCCAGCAGTTTTTATCCTCTGGGAATTCATAAAACAGCGTCCGCATGACCGGATGCCCTTTCTCATGTGCCTCGCGCATTGCCTCACGGGTATAATTCCTCATGGACTCGCGCAGCTGAATATATTTTACCAAAATAGGATAATTGTCCTCACCGAAACTCCATACTTCGTTGTCTGCGCCTGTCCACTCACGCTCTTCCCCTGCCTTGTTGATGATCGGACTGTGTGGGTCGCGGCTTCCATGCAGCCGCATCACCGGGCAGAATGCTCCAAACTGGAACCAGCGGACCAGAAGCTCACGGAATCCCTCGTCATAGATGTTTCCCGCATGGAATCCTCCGATATCCGTCGTCCACCACGGAATACCGCTGAGTCCCATATGAAGACCCGCGCAGATCTGCTTACGGAAATCCTCCCAGCTGGAGAAGATATCTCCGGACCATACCAGCGCTCCGTATCTCTGGCTTCCGACCCATGCGCAGCGGGCAAGATTTACGATATCCTCCTGTCCGTTTTCCTTCTGTCCTTCGTAGAACATACGGGCATACTCTCTCGGATAAATATTCCCAACCTCTGCCACAGGGCCTGCGAAATACCGGTAACTCTCAAAGTCATAGGTGGTAAATTCCGGTTCCGCCTCATCCAGCCAGAAAGTTTTGATCCCCATGTCTGCGTAATTCTTTTTGATCTTTTCCCACACATACTTTCTGGTGCGCGGATTGGTCGCGTCCAGAAAGACGTTGTTTCCGTGGAAAACCATCTGCACGTCCACACCGGAGTTTGCCTTGACCAGAAGCCCCTGCTGCTTCATCTCCTCATAGTTTTCGCTCCGCCAGTCGATCTGCGGCCAGATGGAAACCATCGTCTCAATTCCCATTTCCTTCAGTTCCTTTACCATTGCCTCCGGATCCGGGAAGTATTCTTCGTCAAAGCGGTAGTCACCGCAGCGCGGCCAGTGATAATAGTCGATGACCAACACATCCAGCGGGATGTTTCTCTTCTTGTACTCCCGGGCAATGTCCAGAACCTGCTCCTGATTGTAATAGCGCAGTTTGCACTGCCAGAAGCCAAGTCCGTACTCCGGCATCATCGGGACTCTTCCTGTTGCCAGCGTGTATTTTTCCTCAATCTCCTGTGGATTGTCCCCGGCTGTGATCCAGTAGTCCAGCTGTTTTGTGCTTTCTGCCACCCACTCCGTGGTATTGGTCCCGAAATGCACCTCTCCGATCGCCGCATTGTGCCACAGGAATCCATAACCGAGGCTGGACACATAGAACGGGATACTCGCCTGGGAATTTCTGTGTGCCAGTTCCAGGTTGCAGCCTTTCAGGTTCATCCGCTCCTGCTGATACTGTCCCATGCCGTAAATCTTCTCCTCCGGATCTGAGACAAAGCTCGCTTTCAGGTGGAAGTTTCCTCCCGGAAGTGTCTTGTAATGCCTCGCTCTCAGAGACAGCGCGCCGCCATTGGAAATTTCCTTCAGGAGCACTTCCCCCTTCTGGTTGCGGAACGTCATCTGCAGCGCATTCCCCCAGGGCTGTACCTCCATGACCGCGGTGATTTTTCCGTTGGTGATCACCGCCTTCCTCTCTTCGATTTCGATTTTGACCGGAGTCTCCTCCTTCGGAAGGAGGGCAACGCTGCCCTGCTCCAGATCGCTGAGCAGTCCCGCGCGGACTCTCAGGCTGTCTGCCATCCACGGTTCTACCTTTACCGTCTCGCCATTCTGGCGGAACAGCAGGGCATCCCCCTGTTTCTCAAAAAAATTCATCGTTTTTGCCTCCCATGTTTTTTTCTGTCTTTTCTCTGTCATTTTACCATCTGTCCCAAAAAACTTCTAGAGCGTATTTGAAAATTGTCTTCGGCAAATATAGAAAAAACAGCCCAGAAAAAATTCCAAGCTGTTCTTTCATATTTTATTCAATTCTATGTGTCCATGTGCTCTCCAGGCAGGAGACTGCGTTCCATCGTTCCCATATCGGGGTCTTCCGCCTTTTCATCTGCTTCCCCTGCCTTCTATGCACATGCCTGTTTCCGAGGATGTCTCTTTTCGTGTATCGGAATTACAGTCTCTTCATCAATTTTTCGCGCTCTTCCTCATAGCCTGGTTTTCCAAGCAGAGCGAACATATTCTTCTTATAACTCTCAACGCCCGGCTGGTTGAACGGATTGACGCCGGATACATAACCGCTGACTCCGCACGCAAACTCGAAGAAGTAGAATAATTGTCCAAGATAGAACTCATTCTGCTCCGGAATATTTACCATCAGGTTCGGCACATTTCCATCGGTATGCGCCAGAATAGTTCCGTTCATTGCGCTCTTATTTACGAAATCAATGGTCTTTCCTGCCAGATAGTTCAGCCCGTCCAGATCTACCGGCTCCTCGCCGATGGTCAATTCCACACGGGATTTCTCCACATTCATAACGGTTTCAAACATAATTCTGGAACCATCCTGAATAAACTGTCCCATGGAATGAAGATCTGTGGTCAGGTCTACGGAAGCCGGGAAGATTCCTTTCTGGTCTTTGCCTTCGCTTTCGCCGAACAGCTGTTTCCACCACTCGGATACATAGTGGAGGCTCGGCTCATAGTTGCACAGGATTTCCACCGCTTTGCCCTTGCGGTGCAGGATATTGCGGACTGCCGCATATTTCATCGCATCATTTTCTGCAAACGGAGTATTCAGAGCAAGCTCTCTTCCGGAAGCTGCGCCTGCCATCAGCTGGTCGATGTCTGCGCCGGATACCGCGATCGGAAGAAGGCCTACCGCTGTCAGAACGGAGAAACGTCCTCCCACATCATCCGGTACCACGAACGTTGCGTATCCCTCTTCATCCGCTACATGCTTCAGGGCTCCCTTTGCCTTGTCTGTGGTAGCATAGATACGTTTCGCCGCGCCTTCCTTGCCATATTTTTTCTCCAGGATCTCTTTGAATACGCGGAACGCGATTGCCGGCTCTGTGGTGGTTCCGGATTTGGAGATCATGTTGATGGAGAAATCACGGTCGCCGATCACGTCGATCAGTCCCTGGATATAGCTGCTGGAAATGCTGTTTCCAACGAAATAAATCTCCGGAGTCTTTCTCTGCTCCTTTGTAATGTTATTGTAGAAGCCATGACGGAGAAATTCGATCGCCGCGCGCGCGCCCAGATAAGAACCGCCGATACCGATCACCAGCAGGACTTCAGAATCGCTCTGGATCTGTTTTGCCGCTTCCTTGATGCGCGCAAACTCCTCTTTATCATAATCCACCGGCAGATCGATCCATCCGAGGAAATCGTTGCCCTGTCCGCTTCTGGATACCAGGACTTCTTTTGCGGAATTGGCGATCTGCTCGAAAGACGCCATTTCATTTTCACGGATAAATTCTGCCGCTTTTGAATAATCAAATGTTACTTTTGCTCCCATAACACTTTACTCCTTTGCATGATTTTATTTTAACTGTTCCGTCTTCTTCAGAGGAACGGAACAGCTGTGAACAATGACAAATCTATATGAATAAGTGTAGCAAATTCACTCTTTTTTATCAAGTCTCAGAACCATAAAATTTCGAGTTCCAAAATTCTGAAAGATTTCGGATCTTTTATTTCATATACTCCCGGATGATCTCCCGCATCAGCTTCTCTTCCTCCGGCGTGAGCATCCCGGAGAAACGGCTGTCAGCCGCGGCGGTCTGGCGGATACCCTCCCGCACCTGGCTGATCTGCTCTTCCTCTTTCATCTCCCGGACAGCCTCCCTTCGCTGAGCCGCCGTTTTCTTTTTCCTGTTCTCCTCAGCCGCTGCAGGTACCTCAGCAGGCTGTACACCGAGCTGCATCTGATTTTCCAGGTAATCGGTCCATCCGTCCAGCAGGATTTCCTCTTTCCCGGAGAAATCAAAATTTATCCGTAAAAGCAGAAGCCCGCAGATGATCACGCCTCCTGCCACTGCATACTGAACCCAGAGATACGTCTCATACTCATAGAGATACATCACAAGAATACTGAATGCCAGGATCGCAAAAGTGACCGCCGCCGCATTCTGACTCCCCGCTTTCAGGGCCTGCACCCCGATGCCGGCGCTCCGTCCTCCCGCCATCTGGCTGCGCAGGAACGCGCCCATATTGGCAATCGGCTCCTTCCGTTCCCTGACCGTCCGCAAAAGCTGGCTGGTCCATTTCAGTTTAGGCTTGTCCAGCCGTTTCAGGTCTTTGATCGCCTTGCTGTAAAAATGGTTGCTCCAGAACAGACACCATACTCCTGCGATGCCTGCTGCTATCATTGCGTACAAGAACAGATTCTGATTCATGCATGTCTGCAGCATTTTTTTGCCCCCTATTTTTTATTTTTTGCCCGGCCTGGCATGGAAACATTATAAGCCCGCAAATATGGATTTGAAAATAAAAATCGTTCGTCAAATTCTCTGAAAAAGAATCCGTTCTTTCTGCAAACCGGCGGTTTTACAGACGTTTCACCATTTCCTGTGTCAGATTGACACAATGCTGCGCCGCTTTTCTCTCAAATTCCGGATAATCCATCGTCGCGCTGTCGTCCGCCTTGTCGGAGATCGCCCGCAGGATCACATAGGGGATGTGGTTCAGATAAGCCGCCTGGGCGATAGCCGCCCCTTCCATCTCCGTGCAGAAGCCGTCCAGCTCGTCCACAAGCACGCTCTTTACGCCATGATCGGAGATAAACTGATCCCCGCTGAGCACACGTCCGGAAAATACCTGGATCTCCGGATTGACCTCCCGGCATGCCTCCGCCGCGACTTTCTGCATCGTCTCGTCCGCAGGGAACGCGAATACGTCGATCTGCGGGATCTGTCCCTTCTTGTAACCCAGCGCACGGACATCCATATCATGGTGAACGGCGTCTGTGGAAATCACGATATCCCCGATGTTGATCTCATTTCTCAGGGAACCGGCAACACCGGTGTTGATCACCGCATCCACCTGAAAATCGTCCACCAGGATCTGCGTACAGATTCCAGCATTCACCTTGCCGATGCCGCACTGTACCACGACCACCGGCTTTCCATTGAGCAGTCCCTGGTTGAACTCCATGGATGCTTTCTTTGTCACGGTAACGTCTGTCATCATTTCCTTTAATCTGGCAACCTCAATCTCCATTGCCCCGATAATTCCTATTCTGTTCATGTCTTTTTCTTCCTTTCTCTGCCGCAGGTCACGGTCAGACTGCGTGCAGTCACTAGATCGTGTTTGAAAATTCATTCCTGCAATCTGCACGCCCCACTTTGCGGGAAATTCGCCCCAAAATCAGTCAGCGTAGCCCGCTACGCCTCCTGATTTCGGAACAAATTTCCCACAAACTGTGACGCACATCTCGCAGAAAGCAATTTTCAAACGCGCTCTAATCTTCTCTTTCTGCTGCGGTTCCCGCGGTTTCTGAACGCTGCGGTCAAAAGCCGCAGGCAAAACATGCAGTCCTTCAGCCGGCGGAACAGTTATCACCGCTTTTTCACAGGATAATCTTAACATATCTCTTGAAATTATGGTATATTTTTCTTTTCCGTGTTATAATACCGGAGAAAAATGTTAAATGAAGTACGCAAAGGAGGCAACCAAACATGGAATACACAACAAAAGGTACCTGTTCCCGCAAAATCTTATTCGAGATCACCGAAGACAATAAGCTGCACAACGTACAGTTTGTCGGCGGATGCAACGGCAACACCAAGGGCATCGCTTCTCTGGTGGAAGGCATGGATGCAGACGAAGTGATCAAACGTCTGAAAGGCACAGACTGCAACGGACGCGGAACTTCATGTCCGGATCAGCTGGCAAGAGCACTGGAGGCTGCAAAGCAGTAAAGACCGGGAGGATACGTTCCCTTCCGCTGTCCACAAAAAGAACGCTGTTATTTTCAAGTACCTTTTCCCCTTTTTGAAATCGAAGGAGACGATTGTTTTTGAAAATGGCAGCGTTCTTTTTCATTCTTTCCCTTGCTATTTATTTTGTTATCTATCTTGCAATTTATCCTGCTTTTTTCTATTTCGTTTTCCGCCTATCTGTCCCATTTATCACAAAGACTGTTGATCTGGTCCGCAAACTTGGACAGATCCTTATTGGCTCCGCCTTTATTTCTCTGAATCACAGCCAGCAGCCTCTGGCCTGCCGCAAGCAGACGGTCAAAGACAGGATTTCCGGTTCCGCGGATGGAAGTGGAAGTAACCTTCTTCTCATACGGAATTCCTCTGGTACGTTCAAGATAAACTCCATGAGCCAGGTCATAGACGGTACCGGAAAACGGCGCGTCCGCCGGGTAACCCAGTTCATTTCTCAGCCGTGCGGCAAAAAGTTCCGTAACCTTATCTTCACCGTGAGTGACAAACACCTGCTCCGGCCTTACCTTAAAGTTTCCTGCCCAGCGCATCAGCCCTTCGTTGTCCGCATGGCCGCTGACACCGGGAAGCTGGCAGATCTTTGCATTGACATGAACATCCTCACCGAGAATCTTCGCGTCCTCTGCTCCCGAAAGCAGATGGCGTCCCAGGGTTCCCGCCGCCTGATATCCGACGAACAGGATCGTACACTCTTTTCTCCACAGGTTATGTTTCAGATGATGCTTGATACGTCCGGCATCGCACATGCCGCTGGCAGAGATGATAACCTTCGGTTCCTCGTGAAGATTGATCGCCTTGGATTCATCCGAGGTAATGGAAAGCTTCAGACCCGGAAACTGAATCGGGTTGATTCCCTGCGCCAGCAGTTCGGCTGCCGCCGAGTCGTAGCATTCCGATTCATGTTCCTTGAAGATGTTCGTTGCCTCCACGGCAAGCGGACTGTCTACATAGACAGGGAAATTTCCGTATCCCTGTACCAGCCTGCGTTCCTTGATCTCCCGGATGAAGTACAGCATTTCCTGCGTCCTGCCCACAGCGAAGGACGGGATGACTACATTGCCGCCCTTATCGAAGGTCTCCTGGATGATCCGCGCCAGCTCCGCCACATAATCCGGACGTTCGCCGTGGCTGCGGTCCCCGTAGGTGGATTCCATGATCACATAATCCGCTTCATTAATATAGTGAGGATTGTTGATCAGCGGCTGATTGTCGTTTCCGATGTCTCCGGAGAAGACCAATTTTTTCGTTATTCCGTCTTCGGTGAGCCAAAGCTCGATGCTGGCGGAACCCAGCAGATGTCCCGCGTCCACAAACCGTACCTTGATACCGTCGGCAAGTTCCACTCTCTGATCATAAGGGAATCCCACCAGACGCTGGATCACGCCCAATGCATCTTCCATCGTATAGGGCGGAACGTATTCTTCTTTTCCGGCACGGCGGTTTCTGCGGTTCTTCCACTCTGCCTCGGACATCTGGATGTGCGCGCTGTCGCGGAGCATGATGTTGCACAGATCCACGGTCGCGTCGGTCATGTATACATCTCCCCGGAAACCGTGTGCATATATCATAGGAAGATTTCCGGAATGGTCAATGTGTGCATGTGTGATCAATACGAAATCCAGCTGGGACGGCGGGACTGGCAGCGGACTGTTTTGATACAGATTCGGTCCCTGTTCCATTCCGCAGTCTACCAGAAACTTTTTCCCGGCTGCCTCAATATAATAGCAGCTGCCGGTTACCTCATGTGTTGCCCCCAAAAATGTGATACGCATGCTTCAAGCCCCCTTTGGTCTGAATCTGATATAACAGGCACTATGTTTACATACGGTCTGCGCAGTAAATGCGCAGACCTGACTGAACAATCACCTGTAATGCTGCTTTTTTGTCATCTATTATAATTATATACGAGAATTTAGGAAATGTATAGATTTTTGATTTGTTTTCTGATAATTTATTGCGAAGTTTTTATAAAGAGAAAGGTGTAAAAAGCAACGTAACCGCTCCGACAGCGGAACGGTTACAGAACAACACTTTTTCATTTAAAGTTCGATGGAACGGAAATCAATTTCCAGATCATGATAAATTCCTGCCTTCACAGTTTCCGAGAACGTATAATCTCCCGTATCCTCTGACTCGAAGTTGTAAACAAGAATCCGGTTTTTCTCCGGATCAACAATCCAATATTCGCGGACACCGGCGGTTCGGTACTTGAACAGTTTGGTATAGTAGTCCATCCGTCTGCTTCCGGGAGATACAATCTCTATGATCCAGTCCGGCGCACCTGTACAGCCTTTGTCTGTAAGTTTGTCTCTGTCACATATCACACTGATATCCGGCTCAACATAGTTTATGTCATCTGCATTCAGGAAAACCGCAAACGGCGCGATATCCACCTCACAGGCGCCACCTTTTCTTTTCATATAACTGTTGATGGCGGCAGAAAGTTCCAGCACGATCCGCTGATGTTTCCTGCCCGGCGGCGCCATCATATACATCTGTCCGTCAATCAGTTCCGCCCGCTGACCGGCAGGCAGGGCATAGATATCATCCACAGTATATTCTTTGTTCTGTCGCGGCAATGGCATAGCTACACATCCTTTCATTGTTCGATGGATGAAATACATTCACTAAGTAACACCGTATAACTAAATTTCTCCTTCTTATATAAAAATATAACATGAATCAGAAAACACGTACATAGTAAGATGGAGTATTTTTTTATACAAAACGAAGCTGTCATGCTGACCGGAATGATATAGCATGACAGCTTCGCTGTGTTTTCAGGATGGCGTTCAGAATCGCATCCATCGTGGGGTCTCCGGATGTTTTTCATTTTATGTGATATCAGCACAAAAACAGTTTCGGCCCTTTGCTTCTGTGAGATACCTTTTCCTGACACCGACAAATTTTGTCCCGGTTACTCGACCTACTGGGACTTCTACAAAAAAACACCTTATCCTAATCCATGATCTGGGGGCTACTTTCTTTCCTGCGTTTCCGTTCATCATTGAGTTTGGATATGAAAACCCTGGTTGAGAGCCTGCACATGTTTTGGATACATTTTGGTTCTTTCTTTTGTATTTTTTTGATTTTATTGTTTGGAATTGGATTTCTCGCTGCAATGTAGTGTTAAGAGTTTGGTTTTGCAGGATTCATCGCTTGGTTCTTTCTGATTTTTTCATTTGTATCGGATATGATCGATAGAACCCGAAAGGATCATAGGCGATAGGTATGGGGTGATGATTAGCCGATGTAGATGCCGTCGGTTGCAGATCCCAAGTTCTCTGCTTTTCCATTTTTAGATGCATAGTGATAGCCGCGAAGACGGTAGTAATAACCTTTTTCTACGGCATAAGACAAGCCCTTTGTAAGTGAATGCGTATTATTCGCAGTATATGTAAAGCTTTTATAACTGCTGAAATTAGAATCGCCTTTCGAACGTTCCAGGTATAAATTTAACTTCACAACATCGCAAGTTACAAAACAACTTGTACTGCCGCCAATGCCAACAATACCATTTCCGTTATTGGTTATCTTTACAAATCCTCGCCCCAAATAACTATTACGAAGTCTGGTTTGCTGTAAATCTTCCGCCTCATTCTGATCTGTCAATACAGAGCCATCTATTATTGATCCAAGATACTGAGGTTCATCTGCATATACGGTTTCCTCGTTTAACGACAGTGTAAGAACACCAATAAACATCGCCAGAATACATCCCCATTTTCCAAGTGTCTTTTTCATTTTCCCTCCCTTATCAACATATTTCTCACACTACACTATGTAATACGGTTGAAACCACTATATGTTACATCTCAAATGAAATATTTTCGAGAATTTTTTTCATTTCCTCTTCGTCAATTTCACCCCACAATAAATAAGATGCATTCTTGTATTGCCAACTTGCCGTATATTGTTCCGTCTTTCCCTCCATTGCACTTATTGTAAAAGAAATCTTTCCACTTAATGTCTCAATTTCTTCTGTCATATCATCATTTCCTTGATTTTCTTCTATACTTCCCTGCGACATATCTGAAAGACTATTTGACATTTCCAAATAAAGAAAGCCATCTTCATATGAATAGTGCATTTTTGCATAACCAATATCATCTATCAATTCATATGTCATATATTCCATGCCTTCTGGTAAGTAATAAAAATCTGGCACTTCCACATGCAATGTATCTATAATTTCCTGTCTTGCTTCCTGTTCACTCCCGATAGTCATTGCTCTATCTTCACCATTATTTGATTTCTGTAAATCTCCAGTCCCAAACACTTCATTCGCCGTCTGAATCAACCGCAGGCGATTGGCTTCACTCGTCATGGAAAACCCTAACATCGCTGCTGCAGTAACCAGACATATGCAGGCAACTTTCGCGGCTTTTTTCTGGAACCAGCGGATTTTTGCCGAACGATGATTACCTGCACTTTTCTCAGCAGCTTTTTCCACCGCATTCTCTTCTATGATTTCCTTAGGCTCTTTTCGCGGCTTTTCTTCCGTTGCTTCTTCTGCTCTTACTTGAATCTTCTCCATAGTCTCAGCTTTCTTCTTCGCTGCCATATCTTCGAACGCCACAATCCTGGAAACTTTTTCTTCCCCTGTATCTGCCGCCTCCGTCTCGCTGTCCGCCGCATTTCCCTCCTTCATTAACCCTTCCGCCTTCAGCCTTCCGATAATTTTCAAATACATATCATCATATTCCTCTGAGGTAAGACCGGGAAGTTCTTCGTCCGCCGGAGGCTGCTGCATTTCTTTTTCTCTTGCGCGGAGCATTGCTTCAACTACTGTATTTTTCTGTTCGTTTTTATTTTCGTTCTCATTCATTCCACAACTCACCTCTGACTGTGTAAACATTCAGCCAACTGAACGGTTGCCTTACCGTTGTAAATGGGCAGACCTGACTGAACGATTACTTACTGTTCCTGTTCCGCTTATGGGTGGCTTGACTTTTTTATAACAGCAGGAGATAATAAAAGCACGACAAACCACAGGGAGGAATTTGCATGAAACATATTGTACTCACTGGCGGCGGTACTGCCGGCCATGTTACACCAAATATTGCGTTGATTCCGCGCCTCCAGGAGCTGGGATATCAGATTTCCTATATCGGCTCCTATGACGGAATCGAAAAAAAATTAATCGAAGACTTAAATATTCCTTATTACGGCATTTCATCCGGAAAACTGCGCCGTTATTTTGATCCGAAAAACTTCTCAGACCCTTTCCGTGTGCTCAAAGGCTTTACGGAGGCGAGCAAGCTGCTGAAACAGCTGAAGCCGGATATTGTGTTTTCCAAAGGCGGTTTCGTCACTGTTCCGGTGGTTATCGCCGCAAAGCGCAGAAAAATCCCGGCGATCATCCACGAATCCGATATGACGCCCGGCCTTGCCAATAAGCTCTGTATCCCGGCAGCTTCCAAAATCTGCTGCAATTTCCCTGAAACAGTCAGCTGTCTTCCCGCCAACAAAGCCGTCCTGACCGGTACGCCGATCCGCCAGGAGCTCCTTTCCGGAAATAAACTTCAGGCGCTGAAGTTCTGCAACTTTACCGCAAACAAACCCGTCATCCTCGTGATCGGCGGAAGCCTCGGCTCTGTGGCGGTGAACAAAGCGGTACGCCAGGTTCTGCCGGAACTTCTGAAAGATTTTCAGGTGATTCATCTTTGCGGAAAAGATAAACTGGATACGTCTCTTCAGAATACGGAAGGTTATGTGCAGTTTGAATACATCAAAAAAGAACTGCCGGATCTGTTCGCCCTTGCCGATGTGATCATTTCAAGAGCCGGCGCCAATGCAATCTGTGAGATCAGTTCCCTCGCCAAACCGAATCTTCTGATCCCGCTCTCCGCCAATGCCAGCCGCGGTGACCAGATTTTAAACGCACGCTCTTTCGAAAAGCAGGGCTACAGCATGGTTCTTGAAGAAGAGGAACTGACACCGGAAAAACTTCTGGATGCCGTGCATCATCTCTATGAGAACCGCCAGACCTATATCGACGCAATGTCCCAGAGCGGTCATACCGATTCCATTGAAAAGATCATCTCATTGATCCAGGAATGCCAGAAATAAAATTATTCACTGCCGTTCACAGCGGTGAACAGCACCATTCTTTACCGGGTGGGAACAGGCGATTCAACGACCGTCCCCATCCGGCAATTTTTTTCACATTTTTTCTTTTACTGCGGCAAGGATCTCTTCCTTAACGCTCTCTTCAAGAGTCCCTGGTTTCCATGTGATTCCCGCATTGTCATTCTGATAGCGGGGAATCAGATGAAGATGAAAATGGAAGACCGTCTGGCCTGCCGCCTCACCGTTATTCTGAACCAGGTTGAATCCGTCGCATTTCAGCGCTTCTGTCATGACTCCCGCCATTTTCTTTGCCAGCACCGTGGCACGTGCTGCCACTTCTTCCGGAAGTTCATAGATATTTGCATAATGTTTTTTCGGAAGGATCAATGCATGTCCTTTCGTCGCAGGACCCTGATCCAGGATGACACGAAAATCATCGTCTTCATACAAAGTCGCGGTTGGAATCTCTCCGCCTGCCAGTTTACAAAAAATACAATCCATTTTCTTTCCCTCCTGTCAATCATGACGCCGTTCGCTGCCCCGACACAATACCGGCGGCATAGAGCGTGTCTGAAAATTCATTCCTGCACTTTTCAAACATGCTCCGGGACGCCTCTTATCTGTTACTATAGCACAATCCGGGCAAATGAACAATGCATTGCCCATCGCCTTTTCCACTATTTTGTCTTATTTATATGAAATATGCAATACCTTTTTCATTGCCATATTCTTTCAAAAGTGTTACACTTTAAACGATTTAGAACAGTACATTTAATATATTTTCAAGGAAGGTTTTGCAATGCCCAGACAAACACAATCTTACGAGGACAATGAAAATTATCTGCTGCTTTCAAAAGTATCTCACGAAATCCGAAACCCTGTCGCGCTGATCAACAGCTTTCTGCAGCTTCTGGCTGTCAATCATCCGGAACTGAAAGATGATAACTGTTTTCTGAAAATTGAAGAAAATATGGACTTTCTGAAGGGACTGTTGGATGAATTGTCCACCTACAATCATTCCCATACCGCCAATACGGAAGATACCAACCCGTACCTTCTCCTTCAGGATCTTACCGCATCTGCCGCTGCTCTGCTGGAATCCCAGGGGATCGAGCTTCAGCTCACAAAAGAAACTGCTGTGCCGAGAATTCCCATCGACAAGATAAAATTTCAGCAGCTGATCTCAAACCTGATCCGCAACGCGGCGGAGTCTATGCCTGACGGCGGCACGATCCATATCCGCCTGTCCTGCGACGGCGATTTTGTCACCATCAAAGTGGAGGACACCGGCTGCGGTATTCCGGAAGAATATCTGCCGACGTTGTTCGACCTTTTTGTGACTCATAAAAAGAACGGAACCGGCCTTGGCCTGGCAATCTGCCAGGAGATTGTCACTGCCCATGGCGGTTCCATTTCCGCAGAATCTGTTCCCGGTGAAGGAACGACGTTTACCGTTTTGCTTCCTGTGGCATAAAATCTGCCGTCCTGCTTGTTTCCCGCGGAGCAAAAAACATAGCTGTTCAGTCAGCCGAACTATTACGGCATCCACTCATAAGAAAAACAGCATTTTCAGAAAGGAACACTCATAATCCGTTCCTTTTGAAAATGCTGTATTTTCTTAACCGTTCGATCCGTTCTGTACATTTACTGTTCAAACCATACAAAACTGTAATACCTTTCAACATCTGTGTCTCAGGTATGTTTTCTCACCAATTCTTCTTCTGCTTTTTCCTCTGCATCAGATAAACCGGCGACAGGATCAGCATAACCGCCATTCCTCCGATAAATCCACCGATATGTGCATAATTATCCACATTGCTCGACTGAAATCCCACCAGCAGGGTGAGCACAACCATCAGGCAGACCCTCCGCAGGGAAAGATCTTCCAGACGGCCTTTGTTTAAGATCAGCAGGATCACGATTGCCCCAAGAACCGCAAAGATTACACCGGAGGCGCCTGCGGAAACGACCGCTCTTCCTTCTGAAATTTCATATCGGCAGGAACATACGTTGCCCACCAGTCCGCCAAGCACGTACACGGCAAGGTACACTGGTTTTCCTACCGTCTTTTCCAGATAATCCCCTACAAACAAAAGCAGCAGCATATTGTTGAACAGGTGGCTGATGCCAAAATGCAGAAACATACTGGTAAACAGACGGTAGGTTTCACCAGCCTGGATCAGCGGTGTATATGCGGCTCCCCAGCGGATCATATTTTCCATATCGTTGCTTCCCCCTGTGATGGCCACCAACACAAAGATCAGGACGTTGGCGGCTATCATGATCAGGTTCAATACGTTTTTAGGATTTCTCAGCATCCGTTCAATAAAATCCTCATTGGGATTATAGTAATCCTGTTGGCTCATCGTTCTCTCTCCCACATTCCTTTTCTGGTCCATCGAAAAATAGATTGTTTTCATTATAGGAGATGGATTTTCTGATTGCAAGGTTTTACGGGCTGTTTATCCTTTTTTCACTTATTGTCTGTGGCTGCTGCCCGAAAGTAATCGTTCAGCCAGCTGAACTGTTGCGCCTGAAGTTCTATTTTTCCAGAAACTGATAGGTAATATCCGCAAAGGTTACCTTATCTCCGTTTTCCAGTTTTCGCGGAATATCCCCTTCCAGTGGAGTGTCATTGATATAAGTTCCGTTGCAGGAATTCAGATCCGTCAGAAGACAGATTCCCTGCGCGCAGTGAAGTTTTGCATGAAGCCTGCTGACGGTGGGAAACGGAATCACCACATCCGCCGCCGTCCGCAGCTTTCCTATGGTCGTCTCCTCCTTGGAAATCACGATTTCCGGGAGATCCGGGTAAGAAACCGGCACCAGACGGAAACGGTTTTCCCTGGGTTTCCGGTAGAGCGGTTCCGTTTTCTGATACAGCAGCTGATCCGAAACCGGCTTTCTTTCCTGTCTTTCCTGCATGGAAAGGTTTTTTGGTTCCTGTACAGAAAAAGCTTTTCCAGCCTCACGTGATTCTTCAACGGGAAATCGATGGGAAAGAATCTGAAGTTCCGGTTCTTCCTGATCTTTTTTCAGAAACAGCTCTGTCTCTTTTTCTGTTTCCAGAGACGGCTTCGCCTCTTTTTCCCCTTCCAAAAACGGCTTCATCTCTTTCTCCGCCTCTTCCCGATCCTTTTTTCTCAGCCAGACAGAGATTACAAGAAGGGAGACACCCGCCGCGGTCAGCAGGATCAGATACATAAACGCAGGCACCTGGGTAAAATACATCAGATACAGCACCAGCCCCAAAACAGCCACTCCGCCAAGGATCACTGCGAACGTCCAGATTCCGCTTTCCTTTTCTGCTTCCTCCTCTTCCGTAAAAAAGGATTCCATTGCTTTCTTTCTCATATCTTCCTTCTGTTCCTCCGCTTCCTGTTTTTCCTGAGCGAAAGGCTCCTCCTGTACCGGAACCTCCGGTTCCCGCAGAAGCACGCTTCTGATCTGATCCAGCGGACAGTCCTCATCCGTCACCGCCTTATACAGACCATATCCCAGTACTACAGTTTTCGGCTCCTGGTGATTCAATTTGGGCAGCAGATACTCCATCAGTTCCCGTAACTGATTGTTCACGGAATGTTTCTCACCCGGCAGATAACAAAAACTGAACTGCAATGGTTCCGCTGTCAGATAGACAGTATTCGGAGTAAGGATGAGTCCCTCCGGATCCAGAAGATAACTTCCCAGTTCTTCCAGCACTTTGACAATCTCCTGAAACAGCATTTTCAGAAAACTGCATCCTACCTGCTGATGTTCATACACTGTACTCAATGACTGTCTGGAAGTAATGTCATAATAAAACAGTGTATGATTGTCCATCTTATGAATACGGCATTCCAGAATTCCTGTAATGGAATTTGTCTGAAGCATCCTGATCTGATACGATGCCGCATCCGGCTCTCCTTCCTCTCTGATGATCATATAGTTGTGATTCAGATCCCTCTTATAATCTATCTGCATCGTTCCCTCACTTTCCTATCCCTGCGAAAGAGCCTTTGAGCATCCGGCTCTTATGTCAGGATATGATATTCTCCACCATACGGATCCTTCGAATCCGCTCTTCCGGCCTTATATTTTTTGCTTCTGCACTGACGTGATACTTCCAGATTCCATGACCCCATAACTGACAGACGCTGCCCTCAAACACAGCTTCTGTATGTTCATCCGTTACCTTTACCTGTCCCTGCGGCACTTCCGTCGGCATTCGGTGCGCCTTCAGAAGGCTGCTGAGTTTTTCCTTTGCATATCTTTCACCGCTTTCCTGACCCATCCTGCCATAACTGTTCCCGGTCATCACCGTTTCAAAGGCACAGAGTGTATAGTAAGCTTTATCGTGAACGTAAAAATCCAGCGAGATCAGAAGAAAAATGACGATCAATGCCAACGGAACTACAAGAGAAGCCTCCACGGTGATACTTGCCGCTGCCTCCTGCCATCGTTTCTTATTCCGGCGTATCACTCCGTCTTTGACTCTGTTTTTATCTTTGATTCTTCTCAAACAATCATCCTCCCGATACATCCCAGCAAAAGAAAAGGAATAAACGGAAGCAAATCTCCTTTCCGAACCTTTTTCAGGATCAGAAGGACTGCGCTGCACCCTGCACATGTCAGCATTCCTCCGGTCAGGATCAGAACGATATCCCACACTCCCGTCCATACCCCTGCCGCCATCACAACCCATCCGTCCCCATACCCGATCTTCTGTTCCGTAAGGTATGCCGTTCCGAGAAGTACACTCCCGGGAAGGCATGACAGCAAAATTTCCGCTGTCTCTGTTTTCTGTCCGAAAAACTGCCACGCCACACCGGCTGCCAGACAGGCGCCCGCCAGAATCACATTGATCTCTTTTCTTTGAATATCCATGATCGAATGAATCCCAAGAATGCCAAGGGCAGCGCCTAACCCTATCGTAATTGTCATTCTCCCGCTCCTTTCTTTTCCATAGACTGACAAGTGCTGCAGACCGGATATCCGGCAACTTCCGAGTGCTTGACCAGCCGGACACTCCGTTTCAGTCCGCTGCATTCCGATGAATTGTGATACCGGTTGCCGCTGGAGGTAACATACAGCAGATCGTTCACCGCTCCGCCGCCTACACATTTTTCACAGGCATGATACCGTTCACCGCTCTCATTTCTCATACTGCTGATCTTCCCCTTGCTTCCGGCAGAGATTTTTACACTCAGATGACGGCAGGCAGATGAGGTATGATAAACTTGTCCATGTTCCGTGACAAAAACCATCTCCTCATAATTCCCCGCCTGTCTCTCCTGATCCGTATCTCCTTCCCACGCCCGCACGCTCGCCCGGCAGGTTACCTTTACCTCCGGGCGGAAAAACAGATAACCTATTTTCATCTTATATTCCGCCTGAAGTTTCACTGTATGATCCTCATATCTGCTTCTCAGGAGAGAGATACTTCCATGTTCTCTGACTTCTTCAGGCAGCTGGCTTTGCGCATACATCATGCAGGCACCCGTTCCCAACACCATCTCTGCGCCTTCCTCTTCTCCCGGAAGCACATACCCATAGGTACCGAGTGTTTCCGCGCTTTCCTGCAGGGACATATTGACCATTCCCTGAAGCCTGCATACTTCCATCAGGTTCAGCAGAGTTAAGACCGCGAAGAAAAATAAAGGGAGAACCAGCGCTGCCTCTACCGTCAGGCTTCCTTTCCGCGAGATGCAAAAGGTTACCCTCTTACCGTAAGACAGTTTTAGAAATTCTTGACATGGCTGTGACAGAGATTGATGTCTTTGGGATTTATTTCTTTGGGATTTATGTCTCAGAAGAGCTATGGTTTGATATTGTTTGAATGCATGATAAAATCTATTCTCTGTTTTCCGATAAGAGGGCACCCTTTTACACCTCCGTTCCATAAGCATATTGGCGTTCTATCCTTAATGTTTCCGTTCCGTATCTCAGGTTCATTTCCAGCCCCATCGATGAGATGCACTGGTCGATGCAAAAATCCGGAACTCCCAGCCGGGTGCGCATATTGTGTTCCACCAGATCCATCATCCTGCTGTTGATCCCACCGGAATCCTCTTTGATCAGAAGAATCCGAAGGTATTCTTCATAAGAAAGCCCCTGTTCGCTGCTTTTTCTCATAGAATCCAGCCCATCCAACAGATTGGGAAGATTTTCAAGAGACAGCTGCCAGGATCCGTCTGTTTTCACCAGGGCAACCTTTCCTCCATCCAGAAGTTCCCGGACATCCAGGACGCTTTCCGCAAACGCCCAGCAGCCGATCAAAGCCGCAGATATAATTCCAGATGCAACGGGAAGCGCCAGAGCAGAAGCAATGGTCAGCGCCATCGCGTTCACCTGCGCGCGTTTTTCCGCGCTTGCCAGAATATGCACCGCGTTGGCTGCCTCTCTCGCCGCCAGGAGCTGTCCGGCAACGCTTTTCAGATTTTCCATATCGCTTTCTTTTCCCGCGATTGCATACTCCACCTGACACTGTAATCCTCCTGTCTCTTCCCGGTCGGTATAGCAGGGAAATTTCCACAGCAGGTACTCATTTTGCAGCATCTTATCCACAAATTCCACTTCTCTTTCCATATGAATAACTTGAAGTCCTTCCTGAAGACTTCTGTGAGAGGCAAATTGTGAAAGATCCGCTTCCTGATTGGGCAGAGACTGTCCCGAAGGAAGTACCAGACTTAAAATCCCCATATCCTTGATCCTTCGGATGACTTCAATGGGATTGACAAAACCCTGCGGAACCTCCGGGTTTTCCGTGGTTTCCTGTTCTTCCCCTCCGCCTGCATCTTCACCTTCACCATCACCATCACTTTCCTTTTCACTTTCCTGCTGTTCTCTCTGTGCTTCTTCCGCCTCTTCGACCGCCTGTTCATAATCTTCCACGGTCTGCCCGGAATCTCCGATGCGGTTCTGTTCTTCCTGAGCATCCCAGGCATTCTCTCTGTTTTTCAGTTTTTCCGAAAGCTGCTGTATACCATAAGTGCCCAGATTCTGTCTCATCGCTTCACATACCTGGCGAAAAAAAGCTTCCCCGTCATTATCCGTTGCAAGGATGTATGATGTGATACTTCCATTTTCCAGCTTCAGCCCGGAAGAAAAACCATCCAATATCTGATTCCCTTCTCCCAGAATCCAGGAAGCGGTATCCTCTGCCGTCTGATACAGGTTTCCCGGCTGCCACTCTCCCGTTCCGCATCCGCCGTCCAGAAAAAACAATTCGTATTCTTCCAGAAGTTTACGGTCAAAACGGGAAAATATGGAATACAGCCCCTGTTCCGCCGCACTCGCCGTCAGGACACGTGCATATGCCATCCGGACCGACTGCAGGCTCCCGGCGATCAGTGTCAGGATGACGCTGAACACAAGGCTCATATAGACAGTGATACTGCCGTTTTTTCTCATGGTATACAGCTCCTTTCTTACATTTTACTTTCTTTGCCGCAAACTGGCTTTTTATCAGAAATTTCTTTTCTTTTTGTGAGGAATCCGTCTCTTGGGTCAGATGGAATTGCTTTGACTTGTGATCTTATCCAGAATGTCGTTGACGAGGCTTACCAGCTGCTGCTTAAAAATAATAACAAGACCGATAAGTACGACCAGGATCAGTATGATTTCCACGACGCCGACCGCGTCTTCCTCCTGCCAGAACTCCAGCATTCTCCACATGATCTCACCTCCTTTCCATCCTTCCGCTGCCTGCGGAATCCCGCGGACGGAAGCCTTTTTTATGCATAAAAGGACATAAATGCCGGGATCAGGATCAGGAGAAACACAATGCCAAGCATCATCATCATGGGAAGCAAAAGCCTGGTTCCGGCTTTCTCCCCTTCTGCCCTTGCTCTGCGCCTGCGCTCCTCGAATGCCTCCGAAGATTCCTGTTCCAGTAATTCCAGCAGACCTTTACTGCCTTTTTTCAGATTCTGTGTCAGCAGTGTTGCCAACGCCCGGTAGGAGGTTCCCTGACATCGCGCTCCCAGATGTTCGTAGGCGTTCAGTTCCGAGACACCGCTCTCCATCTCCTGCCAGGTATACAGAAGCTCTTCATATGCGGCTCTTGGCTTCCCAGAACCGTTCCTTTGCCGGTTCTGATAATCCAGCGCCAGCCGCTCCACCGCCTTTCGCATATTCAGCCCTGCTCCCAGCAGCAGTACCAGCGCGCTGACGATTTCCGGATAATCCCTCTGCAGTTCTTCCTCTCTGCTCCGCCTGGACTCTTCTCTCTTCTCCTGCTGAACCCCTCCGTATAAAACGGCTGTCAGAAGACCAAACACGGCAATCAGATTTCCTGTCCTGTCCGGAACCTTTCTCCAGGTAAGTTTCTGTCCGTCAATCTCCTGCGGCAGATAGTACACGGCTTCCGAATCGTCGGTATTCTGTGCCTGTGCCGCTTCCTGGATCAGCTGCTCCAGCGTCTCTGCCTCCTGCTTCGGATATACCATAACATCCCGGACACATTCCCTTGTCTGTTCCTGAAGGCTGAGCGTCGCTTTCAGCCTCACCTGCGCGCCTTCCTGCGGAATCCTGTCTGATAATTTTCCCTCATAGCCCACCAGCAACGGCTCATCCGTATCCCAGGAGACAGCGACCGGGCTGTCCGGCATCTGTGTGACCAGGTTCAGATCCTGATCCACATGGAGAAGCGACGTGTTCTCACCAAGTATGACTGTATCCAATACCTTCTCCGCATGCTCCAGCCATTCCTCCGTCTCCTCTTCCTCATACTGTCTGGCGGGAACCAGAACCGTAATCTTCTGATTCTCTCCATTTTCCTGTGATACTTCCAGCTGTTCCTCTCTGGCTGACGTTCCATAACCGCCCCGCTCGACTGCAGGCTCTGTCCCAAGACCTGCATTGCTGTATGCGGCGGCAGTCAGCGCCAGCCCTGCTATGTTCCCAATTGCTGCAAATAAAAAGATACGTTTTTCCAGAACGTTCAGCTTTTTATTTTTCTTTCTCCAGAAATACCAGAGAAGCAGCCCCGCCCCTATGATCAGATGTACTCCTGCCATTGCTATACCTCGATTCTCATAATTCTCTGACTGATCGCCCAGGCGGCAAGATAGATTCCCAGGCATACCGTCATGACCAGCGCCCCGAACAGATTTCCATACAGCACATCCATAAATTCCGGAAAGGAAACCTGAATATACAGGATGATCGCCAGCGGAATCACGCTCATGATGGTCTGTTCATACTTTCTGGCAGCAATGCTGCTGGCAATCTCCCGCTCCGTATCGATCTTCCCGCTGATGATCCTCCAGGTATTTTTCATCACTGCTTCCATATTTCCGCCGGTGCGCTTGGAAATCGCAAGCACGTTGGCAAACATCCGGATATCCGCGACTCCGCTGCGCCCTGCCAGATCCATAAACAACTGTTCCACCGGAATACTCAGCGCCGTCTGATTGCACATAAACTTCAGCTCCCGCACCAGAATGTCCTTTTCCCCGTAGGACTGTCTCAGATCCTGATAGGCTTCCCTCACTGCGTTTTCCAGGGAATATCCTGCGCACACCGCAAACTGCATGGCGGCTGTCAGATCCCGGAAATGCTCGTACAGATCCTTTCTCCGCTTCTCCATCGCCTGCTTCTTTTTCCACCGGAACCAGAAAGGCACAAACGGGAGCCAGAGAACCACTGCCGCCGCCGACCGGTAAAAAAGGAAATCCATCCCTGCGATAATTCCCATACTCTCCAGAGTCCACAGAAGTTTCTCTTTCTTTCCCGGACAATAGCTGTTGTAATCCACTTTCAGCTCCGGAACCTTTCCAGCTTTTTTCTGTTTTTTACTTCTCCGCATACCCTCAGTCCTTTCCTGTGATCCCATTGAAACAATGGGTTGAGCCGGATCGTTCCTTCCTCCATACCGTCAACTTCCGCAATTTCCTCCACATGTCTTCTGCCGTCCGGATCCCGCTCCAGATGCACCAGGATCTCAATACCCGAAACGATCTGCCGCCGGATCGCCTCCAGCGGAATCTCAATTCCCATCAGCGCCATGGATTCCAGCCGCCCGAGCATATCTCTGCTGCTGTTGGCATGGGCGGTACCCAGCGACCCGCTGTGGCCGGTGTTTAAAGCCTGCAGAAAATCCCATGCTTCCGCGCCTCTTACCTCCCCGATGATGATCCGGGAGGGGCGCATCCGGAGGGAAGTCCGGATCAGTTCACGGATCGTGATATCCTGCCGCCCTTCCAGATGCATACTTCTCGCCTCCAGCCGTACAAGATTCTGGATCCCCTGAATCTGCAGTTCGGCATTGTCCTCGATGGTGATAATCCTCTCGTCCGCCGGAATAAAGCCGCTCAGAGCATTCAGAAATGTGGTCTTGCCTGTGGAAGTTCCTCCGCCGACCAGGATCGAATATCTGGCACACACCAGATCTTTCAGAAAATCTGCCGCATCCTTTGAAATACAGTCCTGCCGGACCATCTGCGCCATCGTGATCGGATGTTCCGGAAAGCGGCGTATGGTCAGGATCGGTCCGTTCAGGGCAATCGGACACAGCACCACATTGACCCGGTCGCCGTTCTCCAGCCGCGCGTCCACGATGGGATTCTGTTCATTGACTACCCGGTTGCAGCGCCCCGCAATCTGCTGGATAATATCCTCCAGTTTCTCCCGGGAAGTGAACTGCTTTCTGAACGGAAAGATCTTTCCCTGCTTCTCCACAAAGATCGAGTCATATCCATTCACCATAATCTCCGTCACTTCCGGATCATCCAGCAGTTCCTGCAGAACATCCAGCCTGCGCACAGAATAAAACAGTTCCCGCCGCACTTCTGTCTTCCTGCTCACCGGAAGCTTCCGGGTAACCTCTTCCTCCAGGATCAGCCGGTCGATCAGTTCCAGGATCTTCTCATCCTCCGGTTCGCTGGCAATGTCAATTTCTTCCAGAAGCAGAGGCCTCAGCAGCTCGGCTTCCCTCATCCGCTGTCCTCTCCGCGCAGCAGTTTCCTGACATAATCTCCCAGTTCACTCCATGCCAGTTCCTCCGCCCATGCCTTTCCGCTTTTTCCGGCGGCATAGAACGGTATCCGTATCTTCCTGATCTTTTCCAGCACAGAGACGGAATCCCACATCTGAAGGGCGCTCTCAAACTGCTCCAGTTTTGCCGCCGAAATAATATCCTGGCGGATCGGAACATAAATTTCCGTACAGTAGTCCAGAATCTGATACAGATCGGCGACGCCGTCGCCAAGATCCAGGATCAGAACTTCATAATTGCTGTTCTGCTCCAGCTGGCGGAACAGCCAGATCCATTCCTCATATTTTGTTGTCTGAATATCCATTGGGAAAAGAGCCGGCGGCAGGAAGTCAAGATTTTGTATGGTTTGTACCATACCGGCGATTTTATAGACAATGCCAGTATTCTCCTGCCTGGCATAATACAGGACATCACTGAGTCCCTGTTCGAAATGTGTTTCCATCAGCTGTTCAAAACCGGAATAACTCTCCAGGTTCAGATACAGCGCTGCGTGATCTCTCCCGAGAATCTGTCCGAGGGCCAGTGCGAAGGAAGTCTTCTGCGTCCTTCCAATCGGTGAATAGATTCCGATCACACGCATTTCCTTTTTGATCACACCGTTCTGTGCCATCGATACTTCATGTTCCACCCCATAACATGCCATCACCTCACGGATCACTTTATCGGAAGACTGATACTTATATACCGTTGGATACTGGTCCAGTCCGGGGCTGTGCACTCCTTCCGACAGGATGATGATCTGGCGGACCGGCAGATTCCGGATCTCCTCTTTCATCGCCTTGTCGGAAATCAGAAGAATTTCAATCTCATTGTTCCTGGCGAAATCCATCAGAACCTCCGGACTTGTGAACGCCTGGATCTCAAAGGGAATATTCTTCTTCTGCATCAGATATTCCATGAAGTTGTAAGCGTATTCAATTTCTGTGTCACAAACCGCAAATATGTTCTTTTTCTTTGCACGAATCAATAGAAGCCTCCTATCCAGAGTAAAACTGCAAGCAGAATGGGTACCGAAAAATGAATACACTCCATCCCCCACTTCCCATCACGATAAGGAACCGGAACTGTAGTTTTTCCCTGTATTTTTAATAAAAATATGTGTTTGATATAAGTGGTGAGTTTAAAAAGACGCTGACGAATGTTTCCGCAGATAATGAAAATGCCGATAGATAGAATTGCGCCAAAGATCAATGACAGACAGATACATTTCAGAATTGCCGCCGGGCCGAGAAAGCCTCCAAGCGCTGAAAAAAGTTTGATATCACCTGCTCCGAACATTCGGAAATGAAATAACCAGAAAAGTAACAGGATCGGAAGAACCGTCCCGATAAGAAATGATAAAATCCCCCTCATTCCATGACCCATACCGTTGGTCAGAAAGCCAGCAAGCCACAGGATCACGATCCAGCCATTTGCTATTTCTCCTGTTTTTAAATCCATCAATACCGCTCCCGATGCAGCCGTCAACACGAGACATTGCTGCAGGTCCAATCTGTATCACCTCCTGCCGTTTCATTGATTGTGACGTCATTATATACGCCGGTTTTTTGTTTGTCCAGCATTTTCCGACAACTTTCTCTGATTTGTGAATTGCTGACAAACGGTCTGAAAAAAATTGATAGGATTTTTTCTTTGTATGCGTGAAAGGTTTTGGGTGTTCATTGTCCCTGTCTCTTTTTTGCAAAAAAATGTAAACAAATTTCCTACGAAAGTTTTGGTTTTCTTTTTTCCTGTATCAATCGTCAGAACTCGGATCCTTTTCCGGAACAATGACAGAAACAGGCGTATGGCAGCCGGTATTCCCCCTCCGGTGCGAAAAAGCATTCAAAAATCGCAGGGAATTATTACTCATTTTTTGTGAAAACCGCAACATATTTCACTAAAATTTTTAGTAATTCCGCACATCTTGACGTTATATTCAAAATAGTGTACGATGAATTCAAAACTTACGCAACAAATGCGGAAACAGACACAAGGAGGACACGCATATGATCATCTATGTTGATGCAAAAGCCGCCCGCGACGGGAACGGCACAAAAGAAATGCCTTTCAGACACATCAATGACGCAGCGCAGGCCGCAAAACCGGGAGACGAAGTTCTGGTGGCTCCCGGCGTGTACCGTGAGTATGTAGACCCGGCGAACGCCGGAACGGAAGACGCCCGGATCACCTACCGCAGCACAGAGCCGCTGGGCGCTGTGATCACCGGAGCGGAAGAAGTGAAAGACTGGAAACCGTATCAGGGAAATGTATGGGTGTGCCGGATCGACAACACTGTATTCGGCAATTACAATCCATATACCACTTATGTTTACGGCGACTGGTATTTTGCGGGCCGCAGCAAACACACCGGCGCGGTTTATCTGAACGATAAAATGATGTATGAGGCAGACAGTGTGGATGCATGTATCAAAGGCGAAATCTACGAATGCTCCTGGGAGCCGAAGGCTTCCGTCTATAAATGGTACGCGGAACAGGACGGAAATGAGACCGTGATCTACGCGAATTTCCAGGGCAAAAACCCAAATGAGGAAAACGTGGAGATCAACGTCCGCCGTGAATGTTTCATGCCTTCCAAAACAGGCGTTGGATATATCACAGTCAGCGGCTTTTCCATCAGCAAAGCTGCAACCACCTGGGCGCCGCCTGCCGCTTATCAGGACGGCATGATCGGTCCTCACTGGTCCAAAGGCTGGATCATCGAAGACTGTGAGATCAGCAACAGCAAGTGTGCCGGTATCTCTCTCGGAAAATATCTGGACCCGGACAACGAGCATTACTTTACTTATAAACATGTGAAGAGCCCTACCCAGATGGAGCGCGACGCGGTATGCCGCGGGCAGTATCACGGATGGCTGAAGGAAAAAGTCGGCAGCCATATCGTCCGCCGCTGCAACATCCACCACTGTGAACAGGGCGGAATCATCGGCCGTATGGGCGGCGTTTTCTCGATCATTGAGGACAACCATATCCATCACATCAACAATATGATGGAGCTGGGCGGCGCAGAAATCGCAGGCATCAAGATGCACGCGGCGATCGACGTCATCTACCGCCGCAATTACATCCATCACTGTACGATGGGTATCTGGTGCGACTGGGAGGCACAGGGAACCCGCATCACCCAGAACCTGTTCCACGACAATCAGCGCCCGGAATTCGCAAAACCGCTGAAAGGCGGCATGATGAGCCAGGATATCTTCGTGGAAGTAGGCCATGGTCCTACACTGATCGACAACAATATCCTGCTGTCCGACGCATCCCTTCGTATGGCTACCCAGGGTGTAGCAATGGTACATAACCTGATCTGCGGAGCCCTGACCTGTGTAGGAGGCGGCACCGGTCCGCGTTACACACCGTATCATATTCCTCACCGCACAGAGGTCATGGGCTTTATGACGATCCTTCACGGCGATGACCGTTTCTACAACAATATTTTCGTACAGAAATGGCCTTCCAAACCGTTTACCACCCTGCGCGACAGCTCTGAGGGCACAGATGAGGAAAACCGTGAAGTAGGCACACATGTCATGGATGAATATCCAACCTATGAAGAATGGATCCAGATGTTTGATATGGATACCGATACGCCGGACATGGTAAAACTGGACACTGCACATTCCCACCCGCTTCCGGTCTGGGTAAAGGGCAATGTTTACTTCAACGGCGCCAAAGCCTGCAAAAAGGAGACGGAGCATCTGGTGGATACAGAACACGAAGTAACCGTCGACGTGATCTGCCAGGACGGCAGACCGGTCCTGTCCACCAACCTGTACGAATTCCTGGGAGATTTCTCCACCGGTATGGTGAACAGCGATGTCCTTGGCTGCGCCTTTGAGCCGGAAGAACGGTATGAAAACCCGGACGGAACGGATATCGTCTTTGACAGAGATTATTTCGGCGGACACCGCGGACTGCGGGTACTTCCCGGACCGTTTGCAGCTCCGGAAGACGCCGGACGGAAACTCTGGTAAAACGGACGAAACAAACCAGGGGCAGGTAGTATGCGTGGACGGCGGGCATACCACCTGCCCCTGGTTTATTTCTGACTTTGATGTGCTTTTTTTTCGTCCGTTTAGAATATAAAGGCTGATCTGTTACTCTTATTCCGTTCTTTTTCTTATTTCATCATTGACCTTTTCGCGCATCCCGGCCAGATAAGAAATCCTTCTTGGATACTTTTCGAAATTCAGTTCTTCTCCCTCCTGCACCTCCAGGCAGCGATATGCCGTCTCTTTTCCAGACATCTGTTCCAGAAGTTTCAGCGCACAAAGATCACTCATCGCCTCGTCCATCAGCATCATCCTCTGGGATTCCTCCGGAATTCCGTCCCTGCCGGGATAGACCAGAAACGGATCGCCGGACGGGAACGCGCCGTCGGCATCGGTACAGAGATACGGATCAATAGAACGGGTAGAAAACTGTGAATGATAAAAATTATATCCCCAGTGGAGAAAACCGTCCAGCTGATACCGGTACAGCAGAGTTCCGAGAATCCTGGTTCGATATCCCGGCTGGACAATAAACCGGTTCGGTACGTTCACCGCCTGGCTGGTACAGTAATAACCCCACAGCTTTTCCGGCCGTTTTTCCAGAAACGGCTGAATATGATCCAGGGAACATACCGGCTGACGTACAAGCCCTTTTTCATAAAACGCATATTCCGACAGCGCGTCAATGACCTGGCAGTCCCCAAGGTCTTCCGCCACCAGTTCCACCGCTTTTTGATAGCTTTCCAGCACTGCTTCTCCCGGCTCATCGGAAACATGGAAAAAAGTATGTTCCAGTATGCCCAGCTGCTTCAGCTCTTTTTTCAGCGCGCAGAGAAAGCTGTGCAGAAATTCTGTGTATTCCGGACTGCCCGCATCCGTCTCCCAGCCGAAGATCCTCTGATACTGTCCATCTTTTGTCCCAAAGATCTGAGGCGTGCATTTGGCGCCCCACTGAGTAAACAGGTGGGAAATCTCATAATAAACGATGCCGCACCTCCGGCACATCTCCACCCACCGCCGCAGCTTTTCAAATTCAAACACCCAGTGACCATTCTCAAACACCACATCTGTCAGCTGTACCGGAAGTCTGTAACCTCCGACCGCCGTATCCAGAGGCGGCGTAAACACCGGCGTCAGGATCATGTTGCACTTTCTTTTGACGGCTGCACGGATAAAATTCTCGGTGATCCGCCAGTATTCTTCGCTGAATACTTCCACCTGATAATATTCCGCCAGACAGTCTGAATGGAACCACTCCGTATGGGGAATCGGAAGCGGAGGAAGGTCTGCATTGAGGATTTCAAAGGACATTTCCGCGGTTCCCATGCATTCCCTGTTCCGGACCATGCGGACAGACACGGGATAAACCCCGGGCGCGCTGCTGTCCTGTGCCTCCAGATCCACCCAAAGACTCCTCCACTGTCCCGGGATCAGATTCACACCTTCCCCGGAAATTTCCTGAAGCAGATCGGGATACAATCCTGGCTCCCGGGTCAGATAATCCTCATCCGCCTCCGGATGCAGCGGATATTCACAGGGAACCAGACATACCTTCCGGATCCTTGCCATTCCCTTTCCTTTTCCGCACAATTCCGGATGCATTTTTTCTCTTCTGCTGCCACTCCACCGATATGCGATCTGAAAAGACACGGTCTCTCCTCTCAGGGCGGTCAGTTTTTCTCTGACCCCTTCCATTTGTCACTCCTTTTAACGTGCCAGAGCATGTTCCCATTCTTTTTCCTTAAATCCGACCAGAACAAAGTCTTCCCCGATCACCAGCGGACGCTTTACCAGCATTCCGTCTGTGCCGAGAAGCTCCAGCTTTTCCTCCTCGCTCATGTTGGGAAGCTTATCCTTCAGTCCCAGTTCCTTGTATTTCATCCCGCTGGTATTGAAGAATTTCTTCAGTTCCAGCCCGCTCTTTTCATACCACTCCTTCAGCTCCGATGCTGTAGGATTCTGCTCCTTGATATGGCGCGCTTCGTAGCTCACACCATGGTCATCCAGCCATTTCTTCGCCTTTTTGCAGGTACTGCATGGGGGATATTCCAAAAATAACATGTTCATTTTCTCCTTTTCTTCCGATACTCTTTTTCTGTAACCGTTCAGTCAGCGCAACTTCTGTCTTTTTTCGTTTTTACTCTTCAAATGCAAAATCTCCGTATTCTGCCCGGCTCACTTTCAGCAGATCTTCCGGCGCCAGCACCAGCGTCGTTCCGATCCTTCCGCCGCTGACGTAAATCCTGTCGAACTGTCCGGCAGACTGCTCCACCACCGTCGGAAACTGTTTCTTCATGCCGATGGGGCTGCAGCCGCCCCTTACATAACCGGTCACCGCGGTGATATCTTTTACATGGATCATTTCCACGGACTTTTCTCCCACGGTCCGTGCCGCCTTTTTCAGATCCACTTCCTTCGCGATCGGCAGGACGAAAACATAATACTGCCCGCTCTTTCCTTTCGCCACCAGGGTCTTGAACGACTGTTCCACCGGCGCTCCTGTCAGTTCCGCGCTGTGCATTCCGTCGATAAATTCGCTGCACTCATACTGGAGCACCTGGTAGGAAATCTTCTGCCGGTCCAGAATCCTCATCGCATTGGTCTTGATTTCTTTTCCCTTGCTCATGAATCCTGCGCCTTCCCTTCCTGCTCCAAGATGTATAACTGTTTTTTCAGCTGCTTCAGTTCTTTCTTCAGCTCAATATTTTTCTCTTTCAGGCGGACCACCGCATCCCCGGCTTCCTCCGGCTTTACGCTGAGCAGCTGTGCAATGCCGACCAGATTCGTGTGCTTGATCAGATAATCCCGAAAGGCTTTCTCTCCGCAGAGCATGGAAATCCGCACCCCGCCTTTATAATTCTGGACGCCCAGAAGTTTGATCAGCCGGATCTCGCCGGTACTGGAAACATGGGTTCCGCAGCATGCACAACAATCATAGCCCTCTACGGTAATCAGCCGCACCTGTCCTTCGATCTCCTTTTTGCTTCTGTACTCCATCTGTGCCAGTTCTTCCCGATCCGGCAGGGAAGCTGTGATCGGAACATTCCGAAGGACTGCGTCGTTCGCCTGCTGCTCGATCTCAAACAGCTGCTCTTTCGTCAGCACACCGTCAAAATCCACAGTAACGGCTTCGCTTCCCATATGGAATCCCACATTGTGGTATCCGTATTCCCGGGCTATGATCCCGGAAACGATGTGCTCTCCGCTGTGATTCTGCATGTTGGAGAAACGGCGCTCAAAATCAATTTTTCCCACAACCTCTGTTCCCGGCTCCAACAGCTGAGTAACGGTATGCCAGATCGTTCCGCCCACTTCCTGCACATCCAGGACCCTGGCGTCTCCCAGCGTTCCCTGATCCGCCGGCTGGCCGCCGCCTTCCGGATAGAAGGCTGTCTGATTCAGTTCTACTTTGTAGATTCCCGCCTCACTGATACATTTTTTTACTGTTGCTGTAAATTCACCGAGGTATGCATCTGCCTCATATAATTTCACTGTATTCATAGGACACCTCCGGTTTCCTCTTAGATTTTTTCATGTACGTTCCATGCTATATAGTTTACTACGGCGCAAGCCGCATGTAAAGTTTTCCTGCCGCGTCCCGTCCGCCATACGTAACAGTTCAGCCTTGCTGAACCGTTACATGCAAAAGTCCGAACGGTCACGCCGTCTTCTTTCTGTTCTTTCCAAAGACTATGAAAAACAGTGCGGAGACACCCATCATCCACGGATAAAACAGATAGGGCATAATCTGAAACGGCGCCAGCTTCGTCGCCTCCGCTGCCAGCAGCAGCTGTGCGCCGTAAGGAAGAAGCCCCTGTCCCACAGACGCAAAGATATCCAGCAGAGATGCGGTACGTTTCGGCTCGATGCCATATTCATGTCCGATTTCTTTTGCGATGGGACCGGCGATCACGATCGCCACCGTATTGTTTGCCGTAGTCATATCCACCAGCAGCGCCAGCACAGCAATCCCAAGCTGCGCGCCCTTCTGGCTGCGGATCCGTTTCCGGATAAACTGCAGGATATAAGCAATTCCTCCGTATTCCCTCATCAGAGCAACCACACAGGCTACCAGCAGAGAGATCACCGTAATATCGTACATTCCGGTCACGCCTTCTCCCACTGCGCTAAAGATTCCCAGCGGTTCAATGGCTCCCGTCGCCACGCCCACGATCAGAGAGAGTACCGTTCCGCTGATCAGTACCAGGAAAACATTGAATCCGATCAAGGCCCCCACAAGAACGACCAGATACGGGACGATCTGCAGCAGATTGTATTCCAGCTCCGCGTCGAGTGTGTAATCCGCCTGACGGGTGATCAGGAAAAATACCAGCAGCGAAACCACTGCCGCAGGGAGTACAATCAGAAAATTTGCCTTAAACTTGTCCTTCATTTCACAGCCCTGGGTCTTGACTGCCGCAATGGTCGTATCGGAAATCATCGACAGATTGTCGCCGAACATAGCGCCGCTGACCACCGCTCCGATACACAGCGCCATGGGAAATCCTGTTTTCTCACTGATGCCCACCGCGATCGGAGCCAGGGCGGCGATAGTTCCCATGCTGGTCCCCATGGACAGGGAAATAAAGCATCCGATCAGCATCAGGCCCATAACGGCGACGGAAGACGGCAGGATGGAGAGGCAGAAATTTACGGTGCTGTCCGCACCTCCCGCTGCCTTTACAGCCCCGGAAAATCCTCCTGCCGCGAGAAAGATCAGGCACATGGTAATGATGTTTTCATCCCCCACGCCTTTGGTGATCACTTTTATCTTTTCATCAAAATTCAGAGAGCGGTTCTGAAAAAAAGCCGTCATCAGGGCAAGCAGAAATCCCACAACGGTCGGCATATGATTGAAATCCCCGCTGATGATCCCCATGCCCAAAAACGACACCAGGAATACTCCGATAGGCAGAAGCGCTCTTAATCTTCCCTTTTCCATTTTTTTATCCTTTCTTTCTTCCTTTTCTCCGATTGATTATACAGGAGAAGCATCCTTCTGACAAGGATACTTCTTGCAGGATATTAGCAAGCATTCAGCCACCGAAACTGTCACTGATATTTTCAGGCTGTTTCAATCTGCAAAAAAATCTGTCCCTCCCCTGAAATCCTTCAGGGTACCGAACAGATTTTCATTCCGTTTCCAGTGAATTCTCCTCTGGAAACAGCATATATGCTTTGCGCGAAAGACCAAGAATTGCCGTGCGAAGAAATCTGGAAAATTCCTGCGGCGGAAGACATTCCTTCTGTCCCAGCCATTTCTTGATCGCACATACAAACGCATCAGCGTAAAAAGCGGCGTAGGGCTCAATGGACGGCTCCTCCCGGAAAAAAGGTTCCAGATGGTCGCACATGATGGAAAACACCACCGAGAAAAAATATTCAGAAAAAGAATTCTGCCCCTCCTGCTGAAAACATTTCCGGTAAAAAATACGGTTTTCATAAAAATAACTGCAGATCTCATCCATGAATTCCCAGGAATCTCTGTATTGTTTTTTCAGTGCAGTTTCCATAAATTCCGTATAATAGATCCAGCTGACCAATTCGTATTTGTCTCTGAAATGATAATAGAAACTTTTTCGATTTAACCCGCATTGTTCACAGATATTGCTGACGCTGATCTTGTCCAGAGGCTGCGTCATCATCAGCTCTTTCAGCGCCTGTGCCAGTGCCCGTTTTGTAATATTTGAATCCGCCACAACGATTCCTCCCGGTACTGAAAGTTCTCGTTCTATTATAACTTTTACCCCGATAAAATTCAACAGGCAAACATTTCGCTGTCTGCAGGAAGGATCCCAACGGGCTGAAATATCTGGAAATAGTTGGACAGATCCGGAATTATGTCCAAAAAAGTAACACTTTACCGGAAACTGTAGAAATTTGAGACATCTGCCAAAATCTGTCCGATGAAAAATCTCTGTCCGGTGAGTATCATTGGGTTAAATCCATTGGATAAACTGCAGAAGAAAGAAAGGAAGTAAAATTAATATGGGTAATGTTGTAGAAAAAGCAAAAATCGCAGCAATGTCGGTATCTCTTTCAAAAGCATGGCAATATCTGGGAAACGATCCTGAAACCAATATTCCGAAGCTGATGGACCTGGTAGATAAAGTGGCTCCGGAAGGCTGGTATGAGGAACAGCGCAAGGCATTCCGCGGCGCTATCGATGCAAAGAACAACTGGTATCAGCTGATAATGAAAGTGTGGGAGCTGGATGAAGGCGTCCGGAATACTTTCTTTAATAATTTTATCGTAAATGCCAGCCTGGCTGGAAGTGCAAAACAGGAGAAAACCAAAGAAAAGGAAGGCTGCAACGTGCCGTGGGCAATCCTTCTCGATCCTACTTCCGCATGCAACCTCCACTGCACCGGATGCTGGGCTGCTGAATACGGCAACCGCCTGAACCTGACGTTCGACGAGCTGGATTCCATTGTCACACAGGGAAAAAAACTCGGTACCTATATGTACATCTTTACCGGCGGAGAACCTATGGTCCGCAAAAAAGATATCATCGCGCTGTGCGAGAAACATTCTGACTGTGAATTCTTAAGCTTCACCAACGGAACACTGATCGACGAAGATTTCTGCCACGAAATGCTCCGCGTAAAGAATTTTGTTCCTGCCATCAGCCTGGAAGGTTTTGAGGAAGCCAACGACGGAAGACGAGGCAGCGGCGATTACGAAAAAGTAATGCATGCAATGGAACTGATGAAAGAGCATAAACTCCCATTCGGTATTTCCGCCTGCTACACAAGCCAGAACTATCAGGATATCAGCAGTGAACCTTTCTTTGATATGATCATTGACGCCGGCGCACTGTTCATCTGGTTCTTCCATTATATGCCGGTAGGAAACGGAGCCGTTCCGGAACTTCTTCCAAACCCGGAACAGCGTACAGAAGTTTACAAGAGGATCCGTGAGTTCCGTCAGACCAAACCGATCTTCTCCATGGACTTCCAGAACGACGCAGAGTATGTCGGCGGATGTATCGCCGGAGGAAGAAGATATCTTCATATTAATGCAAAAGGTGATGTGGAACCTTGTGTATTCATCCACTACTCCAACGCCAATATCCGCGAATGTACCCTGCTGGAAGCTCTGAAGAGCCCGATCTTCATGGCTTATCATGACGGACAGCCGTTCAACGACAACATGCTCCGTCCATGTCCGATGCTGGAGAATCCGGAAAAGCTCCGCGCCATGGTAAAAGCAGCCGATGCCAAATCCACCGACTACGAAGCTCCGGAAAGTGTAGATACCCTCTGCGGCCGCTGCAAATCGTACGCGGAAAACTGGAAACCTCAGGCGGATTTCCTGTGGGAACAGTGCGGCAAAGGCAAAAGAGACAAATAAACGTGCAGCCAGGTCAGTAAATGATGAAAGAAAGGCGCATTGCAGAAATGCGGTGCGCCTTTCTTTCCGCATTCCAACCACCGTTTCCATTCGAAGAAGACGAAAAAAATCTACAAAATCATATTTCTGACCATGTCTGACGGACAGGCCATATGGTATGATAAAATGAGGGAAAGTTTGGAAGTAAACTCCCAAATCTACCTTAATGACGCGGCAGGTGCGTCAGATGGAGGAAAAAATGGGGAAAGATATCACAAAAATATTAGTAGAATGTATGCTGGACAAAATTCTGCAGGATTCCAGAAGTTCTCCCCGGCGGCTGGCAAGAAATCTGGTGGACATCAGCCTGAACTTCGCGAAAGGACGCTTCCAGAAACGATTTCTGTCTGATGCTCAGGAAATGCTGAAAAATCCGGAAAGCGCTTATTATGAACTTGTCTCTGACCAGATTGCCAACGTCGACCGCAAACACATGGTCACTTTCGGAATGAATCTGGGTTATAACGGCTGTACTGTCGGAGCAAAAAGAATCCGTGAGATAGAAGCCGAGCAAAACCTGAACATTCCCTGGTCCCTTTCTCTGCTTCTGGACAGGGAACGTCTTTTGATCAATCCCGACAGCTATTGCCGGATTATAGAACAAGGACGAAAAATAGGCATCTACGTCTATCTGTTTTTTCTTCATGACGAAAACGCGGATCTCTGTCTTCCGCTGATCGAAAACTATCCAAACTGCGCATTCGGGATTTTTCTGCAAAACTGTACATTCTCTGACGCCTATCTGGAAAAGCTGCAGAAATGCGGAAATGCCATGACCGTCATCTATGCCGATGAAGCAGCGCCGGAGTCCTGTCAAAGACTGCGGGAAAAGCGCCTGCTGTATGGTTTTGCTTTTCTGCACGCCCGGGATTCCTGCAGCCTGCAGACACAAAACGAAATCTATCAGCATGTTCTGGCTGTGCGGAGCGAACAGAAACATCCCATCCTTTATATGGAATTACGCCAGGACATCTATCAGATTGATGAGATCATCTCCGACGATGCCTGTCTCGTAGGTTTCCGCGAAGACGGCAGTGTCCACATGCGTCAGCAGACGCAGAACCGGACAGATGTCAATATTTTTTCCACCAATTTGCTGGATCTGCTGAAAACAGTGGCTCTGAAGCAGGCAACTGCCCCCTCAGCAGAATATTGAAAAATCTTTGTAACAGTTCAGCCCAGGTCTGCGCACATGCTGCGCAGACCGTAAGAACGTGATTCAGGAGTGCAAAATCCCATCGCCGAAGGCGATTTTCAATGGATTTTGCATGTAACGGTTCAGCAAGGCTGAACTGTTACAAATCTTTCAACGCCGTATGGATCATTTCTGTACGGCGCTTTTTTTCGTATAAAATATAAACAATAGAAACTTTCCGGATTTCTTTAAAAAACTATTGACGGATCTTGTCTTCTGGTATATTATGAACATATGAACAGTTATTCATATATTATTATTATTCCATACCCGTCCTGCTGTAAGAACGGCTGCATTTTTCCAGCAACACGAAAAGAGATCGGAGGATGATTATGAGTCAGAAAAAAGATTCCAGTGCTCTGGTAAAAAAGATCTATATCATCGAGAATCTGGACTGCGCCAACTGCGCAGCCGCTGTGGAACGCAGGCTGAACGCAATGCCTGAAGTCACTGAAGCGGTTCTCACCTTTGCCACAAAACAGCTTCGCATCACTGCGGAAGATCCGGATAATCTTCTGGATAAGATCCGGGCGGAAGCTTCTGCTGTGGAACCGGGCGTAGAAATTTACCCAAGAACACGTTCCAGAAAAAACAAAACCACTTCCGCTCATTCAGCGGAAGCATCACATGAACATGAGCATCATCATGAACACAGCTGCTCCTGCGGATCCGGGCACCATGAACACCACCACGAAAGTTCCTGCGGCTGCAGTCATGAGCATGACCACGAGCAGGAAAATCATGACAGCTCCTGTGGCTGTGGTCATGACCACAGCCATGCGCATCACCACACGGAAGAGGCTTCCCTCCGTCCGCAGGCTCACGCTTCCGGAACGGCAGTTCAGAAAGTCTATCTGATTGAAAACCTTGACTGTGCCAACTGCGCGGCCGCTGTGGAACGAAAGATTGCTGCGATGCCGGAAGTGCAGGACGTTTCCCTCACCTTCGCTACCAAGCAGCTCCGCATTACGGCGGAAGATCCGGATGCGCTCCTGGACAAAATCCTCACGGCAGCTTCTTCGGTGGAGCCCGGCGTTGTAATCCAGGCAAAAAGCCGGTCTTCCAAAAAGGCTTCCCGCCTGAGCGCAGAAAACAAAAAGGATCTGGTACAGATTCTGATCGGAGCAGCGCTTTTTATCAGCGGTATCATCCTGAACGCGGTATCCCTTGTGATCCCGGCAGACGTAATCCTGTTGATTGGCTATCTGCTTCTCGGCGGAAGAATCATCCTTACCGCAGGAAAGAATCTGACCCGCGGAAAGGTCTTCGATGAAAACTTCCTGATGAGCCTTGCGACCATCGCCGCAATCTGTATCGGAGACTTTAAAGAGGCGGTCGGCGTCATGCTGTTCTACCGTGTCGGCGAACTGTTTGAGGAAATCGCTGTGGAACGGAGCCGTTCCCAGATCATGGATGCGGTGGATATGCGCCCGGAAGTCGTGACCAAAGTACACGGCAGCCATACGCATGTGATCCCTGCGGAGGATGCCGAAATCGGAGATATCCTCCAGATCCGTCCGGGTGACCGTATTCCCCTTGACGGAACCGTCGTTGAAGGCGAAAGCCGCATCGACACGTCACCGGTAACCGGAGAACCTGTACCTGTCACAGTAAAAGCCGGGGATTCTGTTGTGTCCGGCTGCATCAACACCTCCGGGCTGTTGAAAATGAAAGTTGAAAAAGCACTGGACGAATCCATGGTGACAAAGATCCTGGATTCTGTGGAAAATGCCGCTGCAAGCAAGCCGCAGATTGAGCGTTTTATCGCACGTTTCGCAAGGGTTTATACCCCGGTCGTTGTTCTTCTCGCCGTGCTGACCGCGATCGTACCATCACTGGTGACCGGCGACTGGAATCACTGGATCTACACCGCGATCACCTTCCTGGTCATCAGCTGCCCATGCGCCTTGGTATTGAGTGTGCCGCTGGCGTTCTTCTCTGGAATCGGCGCCGGAAGCAAACGGGGCATTCTCTTCAAAGGCGGAATTTCCCTGGAAGCTATGAAAAATGTCCGCGCCGTTGTCATGGATAAGACCGGAACGATCACCCAGGGAAATTTCAAGCTGCAGGAAGCCGTTCCCGCAAACGGAACGGATGCCGACACTCTGCTGGCTCTCTGTGCATCCTGTGAACAGAATTCCACACATCCGATTGCCCAGAGCATTCTGGCGGCGGCAAGAGACAAACAGATTTCCCTGGACACACCGTCCGAGGTGGAAGAAATCGCCGGCCACGGGATCCGTGCCGCCCTGCCCCAGGGCGAGGTGCTCTGCGGAAACCGGAAGCTGATGGATCAGTTCCATGTACCGGTGAACGCAGCAGCCCTTAACTACGGTACAGAAGTTTTTGCTGCGCTGAACGGCACATTCATCGGTCATCTCGTCATTGCGGATACGATCAAGCCGGAAGCGGCAGACGCAATCTCCGCAATCCGTTCCAAAGACATTGTCACCGCGATGCTGACCGGCGATGCCCAGGAAAATGCGGACGCTGTGGCAAAAGCAACCGGCATCGACGAAGTCCATGCCCGCCTGCTTCCTCAGGACAAACTGGAAACCCTGAAAGAGATCCGCGCAGCACACGGCGCTGTCATGTTTGTGGGAGACGGCATCAATGACGCTCCCGTACTGGCAGGCGCAGATGTAGGCGCAGCGATGGGAAGCGGCGCGGACGCGGCAATTGAGGCTGCGGATGTGGTCTTTATGACCTCACAGCTGGATGCGGTTCCAAAAGCGCTGGAGATCGCCCACACCTCCCTCCGGATTGCAAGGCAGAACGTCGTGTTCGCTCTTGTGATCAAGGCACTGGTCATGGTCCTTGGCCTTGCCGGATTCGCCAACATGTGGATGGCAGTATTCGCGGACACCGGTGTGGCAATGATCTGTGTATTGAATTCCATCCGGATCCTTTACCGGAAAAAACTGTGATGGCACCTTTCGACAGATTTTGGAGATTTTATAAATTCTGATTTTATAGAATTTCTGATTCTTTTAGAAAATGGACATACTTTCAACACATTTTTTTCTTATACTGTATTACAGATAGTTGATTAACCACTCACTATCTCCCCCCTCATTAAAAAATGGCGATGCACTTCGGTGTGTCGCCATTTTTGCTTCTGACAAGTTCCTGTTGCTTCGCGCACATAATTCAGATACAATCCTGTCTTTGACAGTTGACGAAAGAAAAAAATCGCTGTATCCCTTGTATTTA
>ERZ1673750.132-NODE-132-length-73278-cov-9.972208_pt1 | contig 73278 bp, 31 predicted proteins | sample MGYA00580203_ERZ1673750 | MGnify/ENA primary metagenome ERZ1673750 (study PRJEB41218, sample SAMN15661763) | gut metagenome | host: Homo sapiens | place: Canada: London | collected 2015-08-20/2019-03-30 | study: EMG produced TPA metagenomics assembly of... | reverse complement strand
AACCATTGAAAAATCAACATTCCACACACATCACACACGCAACACGCCGACACCATGCAGCGCCACACAGCGCCACGCCAACACAAACCAACATCAAACGAAATGCCATGCTACAAGGCAATCACACCCAACTAGATTCCCGCGTTTGTTCCCTTTTTTAGCAAAATAGAAACAAACACGGACGCGATACCTGCCTTCGCGCTCAAAGCGTAGCGCGCGAATGCACTTCGATTCCCGCATTGCTTCTAAAAATTTGCTGTAAAAGTACAAATTCTCGAGCAAGTGTTGTATACTAAAATCACAAAAGATAACATATATGAGCAAAAATGAACACAGAACTGATGGAAAATGTGCATATCACAATCTGTATGTTTTTCAATCTTTCTATTTCAGCTTTTGCTTTATATGATAATTTTTTGCCTTAAATATATAGCAACCTTATACAACCAAGTTCGTATAACAAATCTTATGCAATAGTTTTGCGTAAAACATGCAAGAAAGGCTTCAAAATGACAGTCCTTGTAACAGGTGGATGCGGGTACATTGGCGCACACGTTGTTCACGCACTACATCAAGCCAAGCAAAACGTCGTCGTAGTGGATGACCTTAGCTATGGCAAACCAACTCGTATCGAAGGCGCGCGACTTTATGGAATGGATATATCTTCTCCAGACGCTGGTGCGCGACTTGCACAAATCATGAAGGATGAAAATGTTGACTCCGTTATTCACTTTGCAGCGCGCAAGCAGGTTGGGGAATCTGTAGAAAAGCCGCTTTGGTACTATCAGCAGAATATAAACGGCATGCTTAATGTTTTAGAAGCTATGCGACAAAGTGGAGCAAAAAAACTCGTGTTCTCGTCTAGTGCTGCAACATACGGCGAGCCTCCTGTAGAGGTTGTTCCAGAAGACGTTGTACCAATGCTTCCAATTAACCCATATGGTCAAACAAAGCTCTTCGGCGAATGGATGGCACGGGCATGTGAAAAACCATACGGCATTCGCTTCTGCGCCCTACGCTACTTTAACGTTGCAGGCTGCGGACCTGTTGAGCTAGAAGATCCAGCTATACTGAACCTTATTCCTATGCTTCTTGAACGTTTACAGAAAGGCAAAGCGCCTGCAATTTTTGGCAGCAACTACCCTACTCCAGATGGCACTTGCATTCGCGACTACATTCATGTTTCCGATCTTGCAGATGCACACATTGCTGCACTATCATACTTGGATCGCGACGAGCGCAAGTACGATGCGTTTAACGTTGGTACTGGAAAGGGCACATCAGTGCGCCAGATTGTTGAAGAGATTCGCAAAGTTACGAAATTGCCATTTAAAGAGGCAATTCTAGATCGTAGAGCTGGCGACCCACCTCAGCTAATTGGCAGCCCGAAGCGAATCAACGAAGAAATGGGATGGCATGCAAAATACAACGTGCAAGACATAGTTGAATCTGCATGGAAAGCTTGGCAAGCGAATCCAGAACATCATATTGACGTTGATACTTGGAAGCAGCAAGACTAAAACAAGATACATAAAAATAAAGACGCATAAACAAAGACACATAAACAAAATAGCTCCTTCGTAAAACGCAACATATGAATCTAAATCACAACATATGTTTATAAACGAAGGAGCTATTTACATTATTATTTATAATTATTTAAATTTGCATTATTGCCAACCAGCCAACAATTAACACAAAACCACTAAGCACACAAACACACTAATGCATACATCAACACGCATCAACAAAGTTCGCTTCGCATAACAGCTACACTTTCTCCAAGCAATGACGCATCTTGTTTTAATGCTGGGAATCGCACTCTTACAGCCCCAAATAGCTTGCTATCAATCCTGCTGTTAATCGCAAACTGCATATTAGCAATAAAAGTATCGTTAATAATACTGCTATCACCATTTACTACCACATCTTCAATACCATTCATAGCTATAGGAATGGCTAATATCTTACCCAAAGAAGTTCCAGCCTGAGTAATAATCCTATCTTTTTCCGATGGAGCATCCGCAATACGCTGTTGCAAACGCGGAATCGATATAAGTGTTTCCAAACATCCTCGTTTACCACAACGACATAAAAGACCATCTTCATCAACAACAACATGTCCAATTTCGCCTGCAGTAAATTTTCCGCCGTCAACAATCTTATTGGAAATCAGTGTTCCTGCACCAACACCACGAGCGATTTGTATGTATATTAAATTACTCGATCCATTAGCAAGTTGTTTTTCTCCCAAGGCTGCAGCATTAGCATTATTATCAACACGAACCGGAACATTAAATATTTTTCGCAAATCATCCGCCAGTGTAACATTTTTCCAACCTAGATGAGGTGCTGATAGAATTTTCCCTTCATCGTCAATAACTCCAGGAGATGAGATACCAATTCCCAATAGTGGTGCCGTAGTCTTTTTACGCAAATCAACGATTAAAGACACAATATCATCTACAGAAAGCTTGTCATCTAAACGAATCGGAGTTTGAATACGCTCTATAACATTTCCAACAAGATTTGTTATAGCTCCAACAATCGTATTCTCTCCAGCAATGTCAACAACTATTATTTGCCTAGAATTCTCGCATAAATGCAATAAAACTGCAGGCTTACCAGGGCACGTTGCAGACTTTGTTTTGCCTTCTTTTACAAGACCGTCGGAAATCAAGGATTCTACCACTGCGGATGCAGACGATTTAGATATACCAGTTAATTTTGCCACATCAGATCTCGAAAGAATATAATTTGAGTAAAGAAGATTTAAAACATTACAACGATTCTTCTTACGAATATCTTCTGGCGTAAATGAGATCAATCTATTACGCGAATCATCAGAGTCTTTCATTCTTTGTTTCTCCTAAGATTCCCACACTGGGTAATTATTTATTTTTATCATTTTATTGCGCCTTGCATAGAACCAAACGTAAGACCATGTTGAATAATCAAGAAGAAAACAATCACTGGCACAGAGAAAATCAGAGATGCAGCCATCTGAGCACCAACATCAACTCCTGAAGGTGTTGCAAATGACGCCAACCATACAGGAAGAGTGTATTTTTCTTGAGTTTTCATAAAAGTATACGCTATTAAATAATCATTCCATGCGTGAATACAAGCAAATACTGATGTTGCGATAATCCCTGGAGCTGCAAGCGGAAATGTAATCCTCCACAAAATTTGCCATTCACTAGCACCTTCAACACGAGCTGATTCAAAAATAGACATTGGCATAGCTAAGAAAAATCCTCGCAAATTCCAAATTGCCACTGGAAGCACAGCAGTAACATAAGCTAAAACTAAACCAACGTAAGTATCAAGCATTCCAAAACGATTGAAAACAATGAATTGTGGTATAAGAATTGCTGTTGCTGGAATCATTTGCACAACAATCACAGCAGCCATAATAAGCTTTCTGCCAGCAAACGCGTGCATAGTTAAAGCAGCACAAGCCAAAAACGCTACAATAACCGCAATAACTACACTCAACACTGTTACCAACAGACTATTGCAAGCATATGAAAGCATTGAATCAGAAGAAAAAGCATCATGCATATGTTCAAACGACCAGTGACTTGGTAACAAAGTTGGCTTGGATTGTAGAACTTCGTTTCGAGGTGAAAATGCCGTAACACACATCCAATACACGGGGAAAATCCATACAATAATAAACACAAAAGCAAGCAACGTGTTAATAATTTTATTCAATGTAACGCGCCTACGAAGCAAATCCAATAAGGTAACTATCTTCATAGCTCATCACCATTCTTTAGAAGTCGTCTAATATAGTAAACCGTGGCAAAAAAGAGTATCAGAGTAGTTACCACGCTTATTGCAGAGCCTTGTCCAATAGAAAAATTAATAAATGCTTTCTTATATGTAAAAACTCCAACGGTTGCAGTAGATTCACGAGGACCACCCTGAGTAAGTAACCATATTTGATTAAATACGTTGAAATCCCATATGCAAGAAAGTATGGTTATAGCCGTTAATTGTGGAGCCAACATAGGTACTGTAATTTGCCAATATATACGCGTTTTTGAAGCTCCGTCAACTGCCGCAGCCTCAGCATATTCAGGAGCAACCTGCTTTTGTGCAGCATATAAGGTAATAGCAATATATGGAACAGCCTGCCATACGATTATTAATCCAATACAGCAAAAAGCTAAATTCGTGTTACTAGTCCACGAAAGATTGCGAATATTGCCAAAAATTTTTAACTGAGTTAACAGCCAACCTACTACTCCATAACCAGGTTGAAACATCCATTTAAACACTAATGCAGCAGCAACATTAGGCATTGCCCATGCAGCTACAAGAACAATGGACATAATCACCCTTACTACTGCAGATTGTTTAAACATGGTTTGCGCAACCCACATCCCTATGAGCACGCTAGTAATAACGAGAAATGCAGCAAAAGCAATTGTGATTCCTAGAGAATAGTAGAATCCTTTGTCTGCAAAAAGAGCTAAATATTGCTGAATACCAACGAACTCGAATTCTCCAGTAAACAACGATCTAGCATTAAAATTGCTAAGAGATGCTACAACAAGCATAAGTAGAGGCAAAATAACCAACACTATAAGTAATATGCAAGCTGGAAGTAGCATTAGAACTGGAACTATTTTACTAGCACTGTTACTAGCAGATTTACTAGCACATCTACTACTATAATTTTTGCTAACTTTTAGGAGCCTCATAAGTCACCACCAACCTGATTATGAGAGAAAATCTCTTGTGCATGGTCATGGAATACGCGTGCTGCTTGCAAAACAGATTTTGCAGACATAGCAGATGAAGCGAATAATTCTTTAAGAGAACCATCTGCTTCGATAGTCGACCATCCAGGAGCTGCAGGAGTTGATTGAGATACTCTAGCTGTTTCGAAGAATCCTTTTTGCACCTCGTCTAAATCGCGAGAATGTAAATATTCATCCAACAAGTCAATACTATTAGGAAGCCAACCATCGTGTTCCACAATCCACTTACGCTGAATTAAAGGGCTTGCAGCAATGCGTATCCATTTTAATGCCAACGCAACGTTGCTACTTCTAGACGGTATTGCCCAGTCTGAACCAGCAAGAACAGAAGGTTGTATACCCTTACCATTTACGCTTGGCATTGGAAATGTGGCAAAATCTTTTCTAGAAAGAGATGGATTAATTGAGATTGCCTTTGTAACAGCTGCACTATTTGTCAATACTGCTGAAGCTTTTTGTTGAGCTAGTATTTGCGCTTGATCAGGATTATTTATTTCCGCAGATCTTGATGCTTCTGTTGAGAACGCGTTTTGAAAATCTGCCCATTTTTTAAGTCCTTGTAAGGTTTTCTTACTTATTGCAGACGAATGCCATTGCATTCCATTGAATGAAGCTAAGCTTCCACCACAATCCCAAACAAATTGCATTCCAGCAAACCAATTCTGTCCTGGAAGATACATTGCACTAAAATCCGCTTCATTTTTGTGAGCTTGTTTTATTGTGTTAAGTGCAGAAATCAGCTGAGTAAAAGTTGTTGGCTGATTTGTTATTCCAGCTGAAGACCATATGCGTTTGTTGTAAATAACAACTCTAGATGCTGCAAATGCTGGGACAGCATACAGCTTATCTTTATAAATAGCTGGCTCTCGTAATCCTTTAAGCCAACGTTTACCTTGTGAAAGCATTTTTTCGTGTTCTGTTATATCTAGTAATCCTCCACTTGCTGCAAAATCCGCTATTTTTGTATTACCAATATCAACAACATCTGGCGGACGAGATGTAGATAATGCAGTTGTAAGTTTTGTAGAAATACCGTCCCAGGGCTGAACTTGTACATGTACTCGCACGCCTGTTTGTGCTTCAAACTGTTTGTTGATTGCGTTAAGTGTTTCTTTTGTAAAATCGTCTTGCATAACCCACACTGTTATGCCATTTTTGGATGAGGATTGGGAAGATACGCTGCTTGTTGGCGCTCCTATAGAGCATCCACTAAGCATTATTGCCATTGCTAGCGTAATAACCGCATAAGCAGTACACTTTCCGTATATTCGTCTCATGCGCGCTCCTTGAAAACATATTTGACTTCGCACCATTGCTTAAGCCGTATTACTATTCTACACCTTCATAAGTACGATTTCCGCACTTATTAAATTTTATAAAATACATGCAAAAAATGAATCAAATAGCTCATAAGACAAAGAGCGACACGCTCATAACCGTTGGAATTAAAACGATTCGACAACAAAGTTTGATTTTTGATAATTTAAATGCAATGATAGATATACTTTATTTTTTAACCAATAATTAGAAAGTAAAGCGAACTAAATATGTTCAGTGAAGAACCCTATACATAACATAAGCCAAACAAAAAGTTCATTGATGAACAACAAACAAAGGATAAAAATGGCTAGAAATACAATGATGGATTTTTTGTCCAATAAACTTGCGCCGTTTGGTGAAAAAGTCGCAGCACAACGGCATTTGAAAGCATTGCGTGAAGGCGTGCTTATGGCAATGCCTCTTGTACTTATTGGTTCCATTTTCACATTAATTGGAAGCTTCCCTATTGAAGCGTGGACCAAATGGCTTCACACACACGGCGAATTAGATGCTTTACTTAGCACTATGGCAAATAATTCCTTTGGATTAATCGGTCTAGCAACCGCATTTGGAATTTCATACAGACTTGCAGAATCATACAAAACAGACGGACCTTCTGCAGGAGTTCTTGCAATCGGCGCATTCCTTCTCGTAACTCCACCAATCGCAAGCAAAGAAGGAGCAAACGGCATTCCTTACGGACTTATTGGCGGAAAAGGTTTATTTACAGCAATTGTTATAGCCTTCATAACCGCAGAAATATATCGCCAGTTTATTCAACGTAAATTCACAATTAAAATGCCAAAAAGCGTTCCAGAAGCTGTTGGACATTCGTTTGCAGCACTCGTGCCAGGAACAGTAATAATTGTTCTATTTGCAATAGTAACAAAAGTTTTGCAAGTCACAGGAATTGGCAGCCTCAATAATCTTCTCGCTATTATAGTTGGAACTCCATTAGCTCTTATTGGTGCAACACTTCCAGGAACATTCGTTGCCGTACTCCTCAACTCCGTATTCTGGTTCTGTGGCGTAAACGGCGGTCAAGTTGTTGGTTCTGTTATGAACCCAATCTGGCTTCAGCAAGCCGACGCCAATCGTATTGCTTTGCAAGCTGGTCACGCGCTTCCTAACATCATCACTGCACCGTTCATGGATTTGTTCGTGTACATGGGTGGCGGCGGAGCAACAATCGGTCTTGCGCTCTGCCTTCTCTTCTTCTCAAGGAGCCGCGAATACAAAACATTGGGTCGCATTTCAGGCATACCAGCATTGTTCAACATCAACACTGCTATCCTCTTCAGCTTCCCAACCGTTCTCAATCCTATTATGATCTTCCCATTCATCTTTACGCCTATCATCAATGCTGTAGTAACATACGGCGCTATGGCAACAGGATTAGTTCCTTACACCACTGGTGTCGCACTACCATGGACGACTCCACCAATCATCGGCGGATTCCTTGCTACAGGAAGCTGGCAAGGTGCTGTATTACAAGCACTGCTTGTAGTACTATCCTTTATAATCTACTTCCCATTCTTCAAGGCAGCAGACGCAGCTCATTCTAAGGCTGAAAAGGATTTGATGGATAGCAAGAACAGCGCTACTTCTAAGGAGGATTAATTAACATGTTGTCTAAGACACTATATGTTCAAGCTAATCCTAATACTGGTGAATTTATTTACAATGAGATGGAACGCCTCTGCAAAAGAATGTTTGGCATGAAAATAACGCCTGCAAGCACACTAGAAGAGGCAGATTTCAAGCTTTTATCCGACGAGCAGAAGCAACGTGCGAATCTAAAAGATGCTTTTAGCTTGAAAGTGACTAGCGCAAAAATCTCAATTCACGCTAATACAGATGTAGCACTATTAATTGCCGTTTACAGGTTTGCTTACGAGTTTGGAGCAAGATTCCTAAGACCAGGCAGAAGCAACGAAATACTACCTTCTCTTAGCGAAGAAGACTTTGAAAAGGCAAATATTCAACTTGATGAAACGGCGAGTTTTGCTCATAGAGGTGTATGCATCGAAGGAGCCGACAAGATTGAGAACATAGTCGATTTCATTGATTGGCTTCCTAAAATTGGCATGAATAGCTTCTTTATACAATTTGAAAACCCTTACCCATTCCTCAAACGTTGGTATGAGCACGAGTTTAATCCGTATCAAGAGAAAGAGCCATTCAGCATTGATATTGCGCAACAAATGAGTGATTCTGTTGATGAAGCAATGCAAAAGCGCGGTATTGTTCAGCATAGAGTTGGACACGGTTGGACTGGTGAAGTTCTAGGATACTCCTCAAAATACGGCTGGGAGTCAGGCGTTAGTCTTCCAGAAGACAAGAAACCACTAGTAGCCGAAATTGCAGGGAAACGAGAACTGTTTAACGGCGCTCCAATATTAACGAGTCTGGATTTTGCAAATCCAGAAGTAACTAAGCAACTTGTTGATATTGTTGTATCGTATGCTCAAGAACATTCAGACGTAGATTATCTGCACGTATGGCTGTCTGACGCTTGCAACAATATTTGTGAATGTGAAGAATGCAAAAAGACATTCCCTTCCGATCAGTACGTTGATTTTCTTAACGCGCTTGACAAAAAACTTACGGAAAAAGGTTTGGACACTCATATTTGCTTCTTGCTTTACCACGAATTATTGTTTGCACCAGAGCATGCGAAAATTGCTAATCCAGAACGTTTCACCATGATGTTTGCACCAATTAGTAGAACGTTTGAAAAAAGTTACGCAGACGTTGACTACAAGAATGGTATTCCACAAACTGAAGCCTACAATCGCAACAATACAGTTATGCCGAACTCGCTAGAAGAAAATCTAAGCTACCTGTTTTCTTGGAAAAAAGCCTTCCAAGGAGATGGATTTGTGTACGATTATCCACTCGGACGAGCACATTATGGCGATCTAGGATACATGGCTATAAGTTCAACTATTTACCGCGATATTGCACATCTTAGTAAGTTAGGATTAGATGGATACATTTCTTGCCAAGAGCTTCGAGCAGGATTCCCACATAATTTCCCTAATTATGTTATGGGATCCATGTTGTGGAACAATACGCGCACTTACGATGATATAAAGCAAGAATACTTTGCATCACTGTATGGCAATAGTTGGAAAACTGCTGTAGATTGGCTGCAAACCGTTTCTTACCTTTCTTCATGCGATTATTTCAACGCCATTGGTGAAAGAATTAATCTAAAGCAAAGCGAACAGTTCAATGCCATTGCTTGCCTAGCGGACTCAATGGTAACAACTATTTCTAAACAGATAAGTAATGAAACTGGTCACATTGCTAACGAATGGTTGCTTCTCTCTTGGCATCGTGAATACGTTAAGAAACTTTCCCAAGCATTGCGAGAAATTTCTTGCGGACACAACGAACAAGCCCAACAATATTGGTACGAATTCCTTGATTTTATTAGAAGGGAAGAAAACAATATTCAACCGAATCTTGATGTTTACAGAGTAATCGAAGTAGCTAAAAACTACGCTGGATTCAAGCTTTAATCAAAAATAATCCAAAAGATCAATAAATTACCATTAAGAAGTGCCTTTGATTGTTTCTACAGGTTGAAAAACAAGTAGAGACTTTCAAAGGCACATTTTGTTTATATATTATTTGTTTATACGTTATATGCTATTTATGCACAATATTTATACACAATCTTTAAGGCGATACTACTTAAGGCATACACCATTTAAGGCAGATACTACAAAATTCGCTCACCACTTGATGACGGTACAGCCGAAAGAGAGCGCGGAGCAGCAAAACCACGTTTTGCAAACTCATCAGCAATAGCCTGAGCAATCGGCTTAGCCCTATTAGTATCAACTAAAGCAATAATGGAACCACCAAATCCGCCGCCAGTCATGCGAGCGCCATAAGCTCCCTCATTGCGAGCCACATCAACAGCAGTATCGAGTTCTGGAATAGTAACCTCATAATCATCTCTTAATGAATTATGTGACTGGTTCATCAACTCTCCCGCAAGAGTAATGTCTGTTTTATGGAAAGCCTCAACAAACTCTCGAACGCGATTTATTTCCGTAACAACATGACGCACTCTTCTCATCATTGTTTCGCCACCAAGCTTCTGCACTCGATTAAGAGTATCTTGTAAAGTCTGCTGTGAATCCCCACTATTAGAAATAGAATCAGCAACAGCACGCAAAGATGACACATTAAGAGCTTGAGCAGCCTCTTGACACATCATTCGACGAGCAGCATATTGACCATCATTAAGCTGATGAGGAGCGCAAGTATCTACAACAAGTAGTTCTAGATTATTCGCCGCCAAATCAAACGGCTGCTGGCTCACGCTTTGTAATGGCGTCAAATCTTTCTTGCAGTCCAACAGAAGCGCATTACCTTCAACACATCGCAAAGAAGCATTTTGATCCAAACCTCCAGTTGAAGCTCCAGCCATTTCATTCTCTGCCATAATCGCCGCATGAATAAGCTGCACGCGCCCAACATCCGAATCAGATAATCCTAAGTCAAATGCATCACTTAAAGCGAGCGCAATAGAACATGTCATTGCTGCAGAAGAGCTTAAGCCTGATCCAAGCGGAACGCATGAAACAAACGCAGCATCAAAACCACGTACCTTTAAGTATCCTGCTTTACGCAATGCCCACGCTACTCCAATAGCGTATGCTGCCCAACCTTTTACATCTCCAGCATGTAGATGATCAAGATCCGCTTGTTCGATTGACATAGGGTTAACGCTTGAAACTACTCTAACTTTTGTGTCTCTTCTAGGATGCAACGCAACAAAAGTGCGATGCGGAAGAGCGATAGGCAAGCATAATCCTTCGTTATAATCCGTGTGTTCACCAATAATGTTTACTCGTCCAGGGCTTGCCCATACTCCACCATTATCTTGCAAACGCATTCTGCAATATTCGCCAAAAGTCTCGCTGAATAGTGATGTTGCTTGTCTGGCACCATCATCATTCTTCACTGCTTCAATAAATGATACTGGCATAATAGCACTCCTTTGTACTCACAAATCATAATAACATTTAATATTACTAATATAGTTAAGAACATTATCCTAATTATCCTAATTAGTCTAAATCAACTGCACCGAGTTCATGGAATCGTTGTGCAATAAGTTCTGGCGTAGTATCTGAAACCCACGCAGCCATACCAGACTCAGATCCAGCCAAATACTTGATTTTGTTAACATCTCTGCGGAATGAGAAGAATTGCAAATTAAGACGATAATTTTCACGACGAGGGTCATGCAATGGGGCTTGATGCCATGCTGCAATATATGGAAGATCCATTCCCAATCCATCTCCCTTATCGAAGAATGCGTTTCCGCGACGCAATAATGTTGAATACATTTGTGCCAAATCCCAACGCTCTTGGTCATCGAGCTGATCCAAAGAAAGAACATCTCTAACTGGAGCAACATGCACCTCTAGTGGCCAGCGCGCTGCGGCTGGAACATATGCCACCCAACTGTGATTTCTCATTACAATGCGCGAAGCATTATCAATCTCTGAAAGCATTAAATCTTTCAACAAATTACTGCCAGTGCGTTCAAAATAAGCTTGAGTATGTCGCAATTCTTGCTCAAGTCTAGGCGCAATAAACGGATAAGAATAAACCTGACCATGAGGATGAGCTAAAGTAACGCCAATTTCTGCACCATGATTTTCAAATGGGAATATTTGTTCAATTCCATCAATCTGGCTAATTTCAGCCGTTCTAAAAGCCCACGCCTCTACTACAGTTCGCAAACGAGATACTGGCAATTGAGCCGGTAACATATTTTCGTCTGGTCCGAAGCAAATCACTTCACAACGACCAGCTGCAGGAGCCTGTTTCCATAGTGGATTGCCATTAAGATAATGAGGTTCACGGCTTACACCAGGAACTTGAACCATGGATGGAAAACGATTTTCAAAAACCACAACATCGTAATCAGTGTCTGGAACTTCCCCATCTTGATATGCAGAACCAGGTTTGCGAGCGGCAAGCGGATTGCCCTTAGTAAGCGCTCCAGGGCCAGCAGTGATTGGTCTATTCATGCGCGCTGTAGACATAGGAATCCAGTCTCCAGTAAGAGGATCCTGACGCATTTGCGGAGCTGCATACTGCACTTCATTACCATCCGCATCAATATGCGAGGCAAACCTATACGCTAATTTTCGAGGATCTTTCAACTCGCGCGTTTTAAGACCGCTAACATAATCTGAGCTATCATCAAGATAGAAAAAGTCACGACCGTCAGACAATTTCGTTGCAGTAATGCGAATATGATCACGAGCATACTCTCCTGGCTTATATGACTTATAAGAATTATGAGAATATTCGCCATTATTATTATCAGCAGCATTCTGATGATTTTGAGCGTTGTTAAGTCCGTCGCCAAGTGCGTCGCCAAGTCCGTCATTAAATCCGTCATTGATGTCCATGTTCATATACACCTTTGTCCTTTTGATTTTAAATCTTTTGCTATGTTGTTATTTTGTATTTATTATTTTGTTTCTTTGCTTTTGCAAAGGTAAATCCACAACGACTCCTAAACAAAAAGCACATCTCAACTCTCAGAAAATGTTACTTTTTGTAACATAACGAGCGTTCTTGATGCTATTCTATCATATAATTGTGTACTTTGAGGGCATTTTATTACATATTTTGCAAAAATTCGCACTAAATAACTCATAGACGCAACATTACAAAAAATAACAATCCACCATTTACTAACACAAACTCAGGGTCTGCAGCGCATTCTACGATTAAGACTATGCCAAACAACATTAACGAGCTTATGGAAGCGCTAAACGAGACACAGCAGCAAAGCGAAAAAACGCCACTCAGCCAATCCTTCCTGCTCGGTTTCGACACAGAAACAACGGGCGCAATTCTCGGCGAAGACTCCATTTGTTCAGCAACTCTTGTGCTCAGAAACCCACAAAATAAGACTCACAATGACGTGATAGCAACCTGGTTAATAAACCCGCACAAGCCAATTAATCCAAAAGCAAGCCAAGTCAACGGATTTACGGACGAGTTCCTACAAGAAAACGGTGGGGAACCAACGGCGGAAATCGAAGCATTGGCTGCGGCGGTAAGCCTCGCGCAGAGCAAAAATATTCCACTGCTTGCATACAACGCTCCTTTCGACGTTGAAATGCTAAGGCATGATTTAAAAAAATGGGATTTAACAAGCCTGAACAATCGCCCGAATAGCACAATCAACGATGGAGAAATTCTTGTAGTAGACCCATTAGTTATAGACCGCGCTGTTTCCAAGCGCACAGGCAAGCGAACACTTACGCATACAACACAATTCTACGGAGTAGAGCCAATCGGAGACTTTCACGACGCAACAGCAGACACTGTAGCCGCAGTAGACTTGATTAAGCCTATAAGCGAATTACATGAAGATGTTGCAGATCTTGAATTATGCGATTTAATGACATGGCAACGCAAAGCGTATACAAAGTGGAAAAACAGCTTTGACGAGTGGCTAAAATCCAAAGGAAAACCAGCTAGCAGCGGAAACTGGCTATAATTCAAAATCAAGAGGAACAAAATGAGCGAAAAAACAAATCTTCATCTAAACATGCTAGACGCAAGCACAATTTTAAAAAATTACAGACTTCTACGAGAAATTATCCAAAAACTCCCACAGACTAATACTGAACACTCAGACGAACAAAACAACTGCATAGAAAACAACATAGAAAACAACGATTTCGTGCATATTCGCAACGAAATCTGGTCTATGAACGCGGACGATTTTAAAAACTACAAAAAAACATACAACCACATAACATACGATTCACGAGATATTAAGAAAAACACTCTTCTGTTCATTAAAGGCAATTTTAAGCCAGAATATCTTAAAGACGCTGATAAAAATGGCTTAACTACATACGTTGCCGAGCAAAGTTACGCGGATTACACCAATGCAGTAGGACTTATAGTAACAGACGTTCGTAAAGCAATGAGCTTGCTTTCATCAGAATTCTTTGGAAACCCGCAAGAAAGACTTAGAGTTATTGGAATTACGGGAACAAAAGGAAAAACAACAACAGCTTACTTCACTCATGCAATTTTAAACGAACATTCTGAAGGCAAAGCAGCCCTATTCTCCTCCGTTGACAATTGCTTAGATGGAAAAACATATGTTGAATCTAATTTGACTACACCAGAAAGCCTAGACGCATTTCGCATGATGAGCCAAGCCGTAAAAAACGGTATGAAATACCTAGTCATGGAAGTTTCATCACAAGCATACAAAGTAAACCGAGTATACGGACTACACTTTAATGTGGCAGCATTCCTAAACATAAGCCCAGACCACATAAGCCCAATAGAACACCCAACTTTTGAAGACTACCTGTATTGCAAACGCCAAATCGTAAAAAACACTGACGCGCTTATACTCAATGCAGACTGCGCTCACGCAGACTTAATACTCCAAGACGCACAAAACGCATACGTGGACGTCACAACATTTTCAAGAGTACGAAAAGAAGAAATGGGCGAAAACATCTGCAACTGCCCAGAATGCAGCGATAATTCAGACATTCACCCTTACGAAAAAAGCGAAAAATACCCAGAACTTATTTGGACAAAATATGTAGCAATGCCAGTTTCATCAGACGCGCAAGAACATTATGTTGCTGTTTTAGACAACGAAAGCAAGAAAAACAAAAAACAATTCGTACCTAATTACACAACTATAGACAAATTCAATCTAAAAATCGCAGGCGACTTTAACTACGAAAATGCCACTGCAGCAATTGCAATAGCAAACGCATTAGGCATAAACGAGAACACAGATCGAAAAGCCCTACATGCTATAGAAAACGTTCAAATATCAGGGCGAATGGAAGTCTTTAAAGACACAGAATCCAATACAGTTGCCATAGTAGATTACGCACACAACTACATTTCCACAAAATCTGTTATCGACTTCGTATACGACAAATACGGTAACAATGATCTTAGAATCACGCTTGTAACAGGATCCACTGGAGACAAAGCCGTTGACAGGAGAAAAGAAATAGTTCAAGCTGCACAAGATCGAATCAGCCAATTTGTGTTCACTCAAGAAGACACAAATGTCGAAGACGAAATGGACATTTGCAAATACATGCAATCTTGCGTAACCAATACAAACGTTGAATCGCGAATTATTATAAACAGAGCTGAAGCTATTGAGTACAGTGTCGAAGACGCAAGAAAAGATGCGAGAGAGAACAACAGACTCAACATAATACTTGCTATCGGAAAAGGCGACGAACGCTGGATAAAGGTGCACAACAAGCATGTTCCTTACGAAGGAGATTCGTTTATTATTAAACGCTTATTCAGCTAAGCACCTCTCTTTAGCTAAAGTCAATTCGCAATGTTTGGATGAATATTAGCGCGCTGATCCTTAGGCTTCTTTAAGTCTGGATTAACGCGCTCAATAAGCATAGTTCGAGCGTCGCCAGCTGTAACAAAACTGCCGCAAATCAACACTCCATGTCCGTATCCAACTCCAAGCTCATCGTCTTCGTCAACAAGATTCACAGCTTCTTGAATAGCGTCTGGAAGATCGTCAACACGAATCACTCGATCTCTGCCAAATACGTTAACCGCAATCTTCTCCAAATCTTTTGGATCCATAACGCGATCACGCCAAGAGTTACGAGTAACAATAATATTCGTTAAAATCGGCTCAAGAACACCCAAGTATTCTTCAACTTGCTTATCTGCCATCATTGCCACAACGCCAATAAGCTGCTCAAAATTATAATTCTCCTCGATTGTTTTACGAAGCGACTCAGCAGCATTAACATTGTGGCCGCCATCAATAATAATTGTCGGAGAAGTGCGCACTTGCTCAATGCGCCCAGGAACATTAACTTGGCTCAAAGCCTCGGCAACCAAATCGCCATCCAAAGCGCCATTTACAGGCAGAACAACCTCCGCAGCAGCAAGCGCCGCCAAAGCATTATGCGCCTGATGCACACCAAACTTGTCAATCGGCACATCTTCATAAGTGCCATTAGGCGTGCGCAAAGTGGCAACTTGACCACCAACAGCTGGAGTGCGCGAAATAACCTCTAGCTCGCCACTGCCGTCACTAAAGTCGCGTAAAAGCTTGGCATTATTGCGATTTGCCACCTCTTGAATAATCGGCAAGACTTGCGATTCGTGTGGCTGCGGCCCCAAAATCACAGTGCAATTTGGCTTAATAATGCCCGCTTTTGTGCGCGCAATTTCTTCAACCGTGTTTCCAAGCCATTGCATGTGATCCATGTCTACAGGACCAATAATCGCAGCATCAGCGTTCATAACATTAGTGGCGTCCCATTCGCCACCCATGCCAACTTCCATCACGGCAACATCTACAGGAGCGTCGGCAAAAGCCCAAATCGCCATAGCTGTAAGCACCTCAAAAAAGCTCATGCGCGGCTTGCCATCGGCGTCCATGCGAGCGTCAACCATGTCTATAATGTCTTTCATTTGATTATACACGTCAACGAAATGGTCGTCGCTAATTTCCTCGCCATCAATCATGATTCGCTCATTTACGCGTTGCAAATGCGGCGAAGTGTAAAGACCTGTGCGCAAACCGTACGCGCGGCAAATCGCCTCCGCCATGCGAGCCGTGGATCCCTTGCCATTGGTGCCAGTAATGTGAATTACGTGCATCGATTGCTCTGGATGTCCCAAAATATCAAGTATTAGGCGCATTCTGTCTAAATCAAGATTCGTCTTATTATGTTCTGGAGCGCGTCGCATGATATCACGCTCAACATCAATAATGCGCTCGCCGTTACTATTTGGATGTTCCATAGACATTTTGTTTGCACTCCCCCTGATTTAACTCTCGCCATACGCTGTGTTCGTTATATGCGACATTCTTATGCTCATTTTTCCAACTATCTAGATTAGTAACTGTAGTGTTTTTGTTAGTGCGTATCGGCGTGTCGAAGTAGCGACACACTACAAATTCGTTAGATTTATCTCACTCATGATGCATTTGTAACGTTATTTGGCTGTTTTTCGTTACATTTGCATCATTGATGAGACATTTGTAACGCTTTTTGGCTCAAATTCGTTAGATTTATCTCACTCATGATGCATTTGTAACGCTAGCGGTATTTCTTGCTTGGTGTCGCGCAAACGACTTTATAGCGCGTTATAAATTTCTGCAATAGTGAAAAATGTTACAAATCATACAAAAAATTATCCAAAAGGCGTGTTAGTGGAAACTAAATGGTAGAGTACTCGATGTCGTTTCCGCCCAGGCTGCGTAGGTCAAGAGACGATTTTAAAGAAATTACAATACGCAGCATCTAGTAGTTAAGGGACTCTTATGAGTGATATTTTCAATAATGAATCAAATAATGAATCAAATTACACGCAATCCAGCACGCCTATAACAGACAAGGCTCAGAATCAAGAAGAAGTTACGCCTACAATAATTAGCAGTCTTCGCTGGCGAGTGGCAGATATATCACTTGGAGCTGCTTTAGCTGCTTTGTTTGGTGTAATCTACTGGGGCTTTACTATTGTGTTCTTCTCCCAGATTTCACCTATTTTGCGAACGATTTTGCCTGGATTTGGCAGCATTTTGCATGGCGTTTGGTACATGTCTGGCCCTCTTGCTCTTCTTTTAATTCGTAAGCCTGGTGCTGCGATTTATGTTAATGTTCTTGGTGCTGTATTCGAAAATATTCTTGGTCAACAATTCTCCGCATTCATGGTTCTTGCTTCTGCCGCTTTACAAGCTGTGTTTAGCGAAATTCCTTTTGCGATTGCCAAATATAAGAAGTATAACCTTACCTTAAGCGTTATTGCTGGTGGTCTTACAGCTATTGAATATGGTATTTATTTGATGTTCGTAATCTACCAAGGTAAGTCTGTAAATTATCTAACAATTCACATGATTTGTGAGTTTATAAGCGGTATTGTGATTGCTGGAATTATTCCTTGGATTTTGTTCGTTGCAGTTCGTAAAACTGGAGCTTTGAGTAATTTCGCTTCTGGAAGAGGACAAGCTACAGTAGCATAATTATTCGAGCTAAAACAGCTGGCGACTAGACTAGCAGAGCACATAAGTGTGCATTGCAATACGAATTGTATATGAATAGTGTTGCATAGCGTGTTAAACGTTTATGGGTGTGTGCTAATCTAGTCGTTGCTGACTTTGTTAGCGTGGGGCTTTAGCTCAGTCGGTTAGAGCAGCGGACTCATAATCCGCCGGTCCAGGGTTCAAGCCCCTGAGGCCCCACTAGATAATCGTCTTAATGGCGTATAAAAAAGCTTCAACTCGTTTGATTCTAGGAATTACCTAATTCATCTTACAAGTTGAAGCTTTTTGTTTATATTCTTACAGACTACAGTCCTGCTTTAGAAAGATAGTCTGGGATTTCGCTCGGGTACTCTGGCCAGGCTCCTGCTTGAGTGCAAACGTACGCAGCAGTGTTGATTGCAGCACGATGCGCGTCTTTAAGCGAATCGCCAGCCAAAATCCTTGCAGTAAAAGTACCAGAGAACGAATCGCCAGCACCAACTGTGTCATTAACTTCCACATGAGGGGTCGGATATGTGGAGCTTTCTCCCGTCTTAGTAAAGATTGTGCTAAAAGTAGATCCGCCAGTCAAAATCACATAATCCAAGCCGTAGCGCGCCTGGAACCATTTGCAAGCCTCATTGTCTGAAGTTTCGCGAATATTGAACATGTCTCTAAGAAGAAGCAGCTCAGAATCGTTAAGCTTAAAAACAGTAGCCTCTTTGAGCAGAGCATCAATTAAATCTTTTGAATAATGATCGCTACGAATGTTAATGTCAAAGAACTTCATGGCGTTTGGCTTAGTGTGCTTTAAAAGCTCCAAAACAGTGTCGTGCGTTTCTTGCGATCTTAAGCTAAGAGTACCAAAGCAAATCGCGTCTGCTTTGCTAACAAGATCTACAAGTTCTCGCGTATAAACAATATGGTCCCACGCAATGTTTCGCACAATCGTGTATTCTGGAATGCCATTTTTAAGTTCCACATCTACTGTGCTAGTTGGCCAAGCATTGCGCTGAATAACATGCTTGATCCCTGCTTTTTTAACTTCTTCAACAAGTTCATCACCGAGAGAATCTTCTCCAACCGCACTAATAACATAGCTTTCTGCTCCATTGCATTGCGCGTGATACGCAAAGTTGGCTGGAGCACCTCCAACTCGTTTTCCTTGTGGGAGCAAATCCCACAGTAGTTCTCCAAGCGAAAGAACGATTGGCTTAGTCATTATATTCCTTTCAAGAGCATCAATGATTTTGGCTACAACTTGTTGATTCAACATTTTTACCCGCAGCACGCCGATAATAAAATAATGCTGTTATAACAAAGCGATATAACAACATTATTGCGTTAAGATTAGATAAATTGGGTCTTTAGGATTTTGAACTTTACAACTCAACGGTTAGTTGCCACTTTTCCGCCGAAATATAAGAAAAGTGGCACTAATCTCATCGAAAAAAGTTGCTCTGCCGCACGTTACTTTGACGCGCACTGAGCCATCCAAGCCTCTACATCATCAATCTGCTTAGGAATATCGATAGAAAGCCATTCAGGGCCATTCTCCGTCATCAAAACATCATCTTCAATGCGGATTCCAATTCCGCGCATTTCTGGCGGAAGCATAAGATCATTGGCAGCAAAGTACAAGCCAGGCTCGATTGTGAAAATCATTCCTGGAGTAATCTTCGCACCCTGATACGCCTCGTAGCGAGCTTGAGCGCAATCGTGAACATCTAGACCCAAGTGGTGAGCAACACCACACGCATGCCAACGACGATGCTGCTGACCTTGCGGCGAAAGCGATTCTTCAACGCTAACCTTTAGAATACCCCACTCGTGCAAATGCTCCGCGAGTACGCGCATGCAAGCGTGGTGAATATCGCTGTAAGTGGCGCCTGGCTTAGCCGCCTCAAAACCAGCTTGCTGAGCGTCGAGAACGCACTGGTAAAGCTTCTTTTGCAAGTCTGTAAACTTGCCGTTTGTTGGGAAAGTTCGCGTAATGTCTGCCGTGTAAAGGCTGTTGACTTCTACGCCTGCATCAATCAAAAGAAGATCCCCGCTAGAAACCACGCCCGTGTTGCGCATCCAATGCAAAATTGGAGCGTGCTTTCCAGAAGCAACAATCGTATCGTAGCCAACCTCGTTTCCAACTTCTCGAGCAACGGAGTTAAAAGCGCCTTCAATCATGCGCTCAGAATGCTCTTTGCCTAAAGCTTGAGGTAAACGCGTAAGCATGCGATCAAAGCCTAACTTTGTAGCAGCAACAGCTTTGCGCATTTCACCAATCTCGTAAGCATCTTTGAGCATACGAGCTTCGGCTGCTACTTCGTGCAATTTATCGTCTGCAGCAATATTTGCATCTTCGTCGCTAAATCCGCTCGCTTCTCTTAACTCATCTACACGTGCTGTTAAATCGGAGTCCGCTTCTCGCACAATTCGCACACGCACGCTTTCGGCAGAGCTATTATCGTCGCTAACATTTTTTGCGATTGCGTCGTCAAGCTCCGCAATATCACGCGTTTCAATGCCTGTCATGGCTTTCAACTCTTTGAGTCCTGCGCGAGGACCAACCCAGTATTCACCGTAGTGCGGGTCTTTGTAGAACGCATCAGTGCTATTGTCTGCGCGAGGAGCCACAAAAAGCTGCGGAACGTGAGTTTCGCCAGCCGCTTCCTCGTTACTGCCTGCTTGCACCGGCTCAAGTACAAGAACAGCGCCAGCTTCGTAATCCTGACCCAAGCCAGTGTAGTATGCGAAAGTTGTGTCTGGTCTAAAAGCGTAGTCGCAATCGTTATTGCGTACTTTTGGCTGACCTGCTGGGATAACAAGGCGCTCGCCTGGGAACCTCTTACCAAGCGCTTCTAAGCGTGCTGGCGTGTACTTTGAGGACTCAAGCGGTTCGATTTGTGGCTCCTGGTTATCCCAGCCACTAGTCATAAACTCTTTAAAGGAATCGCTGTTTGGGCGCAAAGATCGATTGTTTACGCGGTCTTGCGCTTTCTGCGTACCATCCGCGTTTAGTTGCTCACCATGTATTGTTGGCGTTGATTGATGCATATCTTCTGCCATCTTGCGACTCCTTGAATTAATCTTTAATCAACCTAATCTTTAATAAACTTAGATTCAATCTACATTTCCCTATTTTCTTATTAGGAATGTACATTGAAAATAGCCATTAACTTGCAAAATACTAAAGCGAAGCGTTGTAATGCTGCACCTTAAGCGTACGGCGAGAAGAATCAAGCTTGCCGAGCACCATACGACGCAAAGCTTGATCCGCATCCTTATGCTCATCAAGCCAGCGCTGTCCGCGCTCAACTAATTCGTCTACATCCGCATAATTTGGATACAAGCCTTCAATCAAAGTTTCCGCCATATGGAATGTGCGATTCTTCCAAATCCACTCAACTTCAGCAAAGTAGCGCTCAACATAAGGCTTAACCAAATCGCCTTTAGCTGTGCTTGCAAAGCCAGCAACCACAGCACCCATTTGCATATTAGTCAAATTGAGATTACGCAAAGCCTGTTCAAAAGCCCAATCCTTAGCTTCTGCAGTTGATCGAGCCGCACGAGCTTGGTAAGCGTATTCGCGATTCTCGGTAGTATCGCGCTTTTTAAGTTCCGCGTCAATTCCAGCTTCGTCCAAAGCGTTCACGCCTGCGAGCGCAATAAGAATGCTCCAGCGCAAGTCGTTGTCGATTTCCAAGCCTTCCAAACTCACAGAACCGTCAAGTAATCCGTTAGCTACGCGCACAAACTCAGCATCTCCAACTTCGCCGTATCCAAGATAAGCCTTGAGCAACTGGAATTGCTCGTCAGAACCTGCAGAAGCTGCCAAAGCCAACTGCCAAAGTTCGTGAGCTACATGCTTTGCGACTTCTGCTTGACACTCAGGCACCACGTAGTGGCTTGCAGTTACCTTTACTTGACCAAGAGCATAGCGGAAAGTAGTTGATTCACGCTCAGTTGCCAAGGCTTTAAGGCTGAGTTCCACGAAGCGTTCTGCTGGGAATTCTGCATCGCGAGTCATATCCCACAATGCGAGCCAAATAAGCGAGCGAGTCAAAGAATCCTTGAAACGATACAAGTTTTCTGCAGCAAACTCAAGCGACTTTGCGTCAAAACGTAGCTTCGTGTACGTTAAATCGTCGTCGTTCACGAGAATAAGCGCAGGCATTTTTTCGCCGCGCGCTTCCGCCACTTCCGTCACTTCGCCGTCAACATCTAGTTCGATTCGCTTTGTGCGCTTAATTTCGCCAGTTACTTCATCTACATTGTAGAATCCAACAGCCAAACGGTGTGCGCGAAGAACAGGATGCTCAGCTGGCGCGCTCTGACGCAAACGCAAGGAAGCAATAGTGCCGTCAGCTGCTTCTTCAACTTCGGTAGAAATCGTGTTAATTCCAGCTTTTTCAAGCCACTGAGCACTCCAAGCCTTAAGATCGCGTCCGCTTGTAAGCTCCAACTCGTGCAACAAATCAGCCAAAGTTGCGTTGCTGTATGCATGCTTGCTCAAGTAATTGTGGATTCCTTCAAAGAACTTTTCGCGACCAACGTACGCTACGAGTTGCTTTAATACGGAAGCTCCCTTTGCGTAAGTGATGCCGTCGAAGTTAACGGAAGTGTCGTTCAAATCGTTGATTGGAGCCACGATTGGGTGGGTTGTTGGAAGCTGATCTTGATTAAGCGCCCAGCTTTTTTCGCCAGAATTGAAAGTGCTCCAAGCGTCATGCCATTCTGTTGCTTCAGCAGTTGCAAGCGTAGAAGTGAATTCTGCAAAAGACTCGTTAAGCCACAAATCATTCCACCACTTCATAGTTACGTAATCGCCGAACCACATGTGTGCAAGCTCGTGCAAAACTGTTACAACACGACGCTCAGCATATGCGTCCGTGACCTTGGATTCAAACACGTATTGGTCGCGAATTGTAACCATACCAATGTTTTCCATAGCTCCAGCGTTATATTCTGGCACGTAAATCTGATCGTACTTTGCGTACGGGTATGGCACTCCCCAAGTCTTAGCGTAGAAAGCAAAACCTTTCTTCGTAATATCGAACAAGTAGTCAACGTCTTTTGCAAAAGCGTCTTTAAGTGCCTGACGGCAGTACATTGCCATTGGCACTACGCGACCGTCTTCGTTGTTGTAAGTCGTATGCCATTCGGCGTAAGGTCCTGCGCAAATCGCAGTTAAGTAGGAGCTCATTTTTGGAGTTGACTCAAACACCCAGCGCTTCATTCCTTCTACAGCGCCATTTTCCAAAGTGCCTGCTTCAGTTTCGCGGCCTTCCAGCGCTGTTTCGCTCTTAACTGGCATATTGGAAGTCACAATCCAGCTTTCTGGAGCATCCACGCTAAAATCAAAAACCGCCTTCAAATCTGGCTGATCAAACACAGCATAAACGCGGCGAGCATCCGGCACCTCGAACTGAGTGTACAAATACACGTTGCCATCGGAAGGGTCAACGCTTCTGTGCAAACCTTCGCCCGTGTTGGAATATTGGCAGTTTGCTACAACTTCTACGGTATTATGCTCAAGCAGATTTGCGAGCTCAATTCGACTATCTGCAAAAACCTTAGAAACATCAAGAGATGCGCCATTGAGCACAACGGATTCAACGCTGTTTGCAATCAAATCGAGGAAGCTTGTTCCACCAGCTTTAGCATCAAACTCAATCTTTGTGTGCGATTTAAAATCGCGTCCCCCTTTGCCTAAATCGAGCGCAACATCGTAGTGAATTGGCATTTGAATTGCGCTAAAACGTTCCGCCGCTTCTACGCGAGTCAGATTTGCTCCTGGCATATTTACCTTCCTTTTTATATTTCCTTTATATTTTCCTTATTCTTGATTATTTTCTGAAATATTTGCTACTACTGGCACAATCATTGGCTTCCTACGCAACGCACGCGCAATCCAACTTCCAAGCGTTCTTCGCATAATCTGCTGAAGCTTATACGTGTCTTTCTCGCCGTGCATCATGGCATCTTGAAGCTGGAAAACAATTTGAGATCGAACTTTTTCAAAATCAGACTCGTCTTCTGCAACAGCATTCAAGTAAATCTTTGGACCTGCTACAACATCTGCGCTATCTGTATTTACCACTATAAAGCTAGACACAAATCCTTCTGTGCCAAGAATTCTGCGCTTTTCCAGCTCTTCGTCTGTAAGCTCGCCAACGGAATCGCCATCAACATACACGTATCCGCATGGCACAGATCCAACAACGGCGGCGTTTCCGTGGTACAAGTCCACAACATCTCCATCTTCTGCCAAAACAACATTTTTAGGATCCACGCCTGTTTTAACAGCAATCGAACCGTTTGCCACAAGATGCCTGTGTTCGCCGTGAATTGGCATAGCGCATTTTGGCTTAACAATGTTGTACAAGTAGAGCAACTCACCCTCATTGCAATGACCAGAAACATGAATCGCAGCATTATCTTTATTGATTACGCGAGCGCCCATTTGCACAAGCTTGTTGATTACTTTGTAAACTTCATGCTCGTTTCCTGGGATTAGTGAGCTTGCAAGAATTACGGTATCAAGCTCATTAACTGTAATATCTTTGTGTATTCCGTCTGCGATTCGCCCAAGAGCTGCCATTGGTTCGCCTTGAGATCCTGTGCACATATATACAAGCTTGTCGTCTTGAATATCTTTTGCTTGCTTTAAATCTACAACAGTATTTTCTGGAATATGCAAGTAGCCGAGATCTGCCGCAATAGACATATTTCTAACCATTGAGCGCCCAACGAACACAACTTTTCGACCATACTTGTGTGCAGCGTCTACGACTTGCTGAACGCGGTGAACATGGCTAGAGAAGCTTGCGACGATTATTTTGCGAGTGGCTTCCGCAAACGCGCGATCCAAAGCTGGTCCAATAGTGGTTTCTGGCTTAACGAATCCTGGAACCTCGGCATTTGTGGAATCCGCCATTAATAAGTCAATTCCCTGTTCACCAAGCTTTCCGAATTCAACTAAATCAGTAAGCCTATGGTCTAGTGGAAGCTGATCTAGCTTTATATCTCCCGTATCAATAAGCGTTCCTGCTGGCGTTTTTACACACACTGCAAGAGCGTCTGGAATGGAGTGTGTTACGCTAATAAACTCCAAATTAAAAGGACCTATTTTTAGCTTGTCTCTGCCTTCTACATGAATCATTTTTGGGTTGATTCTGTGTTCTGCACATTTTGCTTCAACAAAAGCGAGTGTTAATTTAGATCCGATTAGAGGAATGTCTGGACGCATTTTTAGCAAATATGGCACGCCACCAATATGGTCTTCATGTCCGTGCGTAAGTACCAGAGCATCTACTTTATCTAACCTGTTTTGAATGTAGTGAAAATCTGGCAAAATCAGGTCTACGCCTGGCTGCTCTTCTTCTGGGAAAAGCACTCCGCAGTCTATAAGTAAGATATGACCGTTGTATTCTATAACGTTCATATTTCTTCCGATTTCGCCCAATCCGCCAAGCGGAACAATTCTCATTGACCCCTTGCGATATTTTGGCGGAGCGATTAACGCACCATCGCGCTGATCGTTTACCACTGGTGGAAGCGCGTTTTTAACTATTTTAGAACTTTTAGAACTTTGCGTATTTTTGATTTTTTTGCTTGCTTTCAAAGATTCGATATTGTTATCGTTAATCTTGTTATCGCTTGTTTTATTGCTTTTTTTACTTGTATTAGTTGTTTTTTCTTTTTTCACAGTTTTATTTGACTTTTTATTCGTTATTTTTGAAGGTTGGGAGGTTTTTACAGAGTCTACAATTTCTGCAAGAATCTCATCCGTCAATTGCATCGTTGTCTTACTCATCTAATCCATTGTAGCGTTACGCCTCAACGGATTAACACTTAAAAATATGAAGCAAATCGCTTTGAATTTGTCGTAAATAACCTATAAAGCTAAAGTTAAAGTCAAAATGTTAAAGCGTGTGTTGAAACGTGTGTTAAAGCGTAAACTCTAATGCTTACCGTATTTTTTCCAAATCTTGATTCCGATGCCGATTAGTACTACAACGATTGCGAAAATCATTGAACCTAAAATTGCGGAGCCTGATTGAATGTCAGCAAAGCCTGCTGCTGCGAATAAATCTGAACCAAACATTACACACCTTCTAAAATTCTTGTTTATTGTTTATTGTTTTGTTATAAAAACCTATTATTCCTAATTCTACAATACTTTTTTGCAAAAGATAATACTCCGAATTGCCTTCGTGCTACGCTTTGAACGCTCAGACAGGTTGTCGCGCTTATAGCGTAGCGCGCAAGGGTAATTCTCTGTTTGCTGTTGCGAGATATGCGGATTCGTTACATTTGTATTATCGGTGAGGCATTTGTAACGTTTTTTGCTGTGGCATATACCCCTTTTAGTATGAAAAGCGTCAGTGTTGTTTGCGCGTTACAATAATCCACCCAATTGATGCGATTGGAATTGCAACAAGCGTAGAAATCCATGGAACCATCATTCCGCCATGCGAGCTCCACGCGTCAATCGCAAAGCCCGCGACCATTGATCCAAGAGAAGCGCCAGTTGCAGATGCCGTTGGCAGCCACGATAATCCTTCGGTAAGCGAGTGCTCAGGAATCGTGTCTTTAACAATAAGATTTCCAGTTGCAAAAATTGGCGAAACGCATAGTCCGCTTAAAAGCTCAAAAATGCTTAGAAGCACAAGTCTATCTAAGTTAATGTTCATAAGAATAAAGCCAATAGTAAGAAGGCTTAAAAACACGATTAGATGAGACCAATTAGATCCGCGGAATTTGTGCGAACCAAAAATAACAGCTCCAACTAAAGATCCGCATGCAAACAGCGCAAGTTGCAAGCCGATTAATTTGTCTAATCCTTGCGCGCGCATTGCTGCAGTAACAGATACGTCAAAAGCGCTAAAACTCATATTAAAAACAAGGAACATAACAACAAGTGGTATGATTCCGCGGTAAAGAAGAACGTTTTTAGGCTTCTTCTTACGATTTTTGTTTTTGAGTTGTTTAAGTGAAAGCCTGTCTATAAGCTTTGTAGTGTTGTTGCTTTTATGTGTGTTTTGTACGTTTTCGCTTTGCTCGCTTATTGCATTTTGCACGTCTTCGTCGTATTTAGGTGCGCTTTCTACTTGCACGATTTTAATAACCGCTGGCTGTGTGTTTTTAAGTGATAAGAACCACGCTCCACCTAGTCCACTTGCTAAAACCGGCACAAAAAGTTGAGATACAGGGTGAACGCTAGTGGCAAGCCATGCTGCAAGAATTGGTCCGAAAATAAACACAATCTCGTCAATTCCAGATTCAAGCGCATATGCAACGTTTAGTAACGTATCGTCGCTTTGACTTTTAAGTGTGTATGCCCAGCGCGTTCTAACAAGCGCGCCGAACGCAAATTGCGTAACTCCCATTAAGATTGCAAGCACAAAAAGTATTGGCAAGGGTACACGTATTAGCGCTGCAACAGCAAAAGATAGCATAGCTACAACTTGCGCGCTTAGAGCAAGTGTTCCAACTTTTCTTTGACCAAATCTATCAAAAAACTTTGCATATAATGGCGTTACGGCTGCTTGTGATAGCACGTATGCGGCACTCATAGTGCCTGCAATAGTCCAATTGTTGTAAATGTGGTTTAGTGCAAGAACGATTCCTAAACCCATCATCGAAATAGGCAGCCTTGCTATTGCTCCAGATATGCAAAATGCTCGCGTTCCTTCAAAAGAGAATAATCTTGCATAATTTGACATAGGCGAAGACTTTTGCTGCGCCGATTTCGATGACATATTCACTTCCCTTAAAATTTGTACGCGTTTAACGTGCTTAACATGATTGATTTTTGAGTATCTTTCTAGTCTACATTATGGCGTCAAAGTTTGCAGATTGATGTTTTGATTTTCCCGTGTTTGTTCCCTTTTTGGTCGATTGGGGAAACAAAATCGGGAAAATCGTTCGCGCATTATGCAGATCGAAATCGTCGATTCGAACGTTAATCCATAGGTATTTGATAAAATCGCATTGAAAACTTGATACCCCCCCCCCGTAGAGCTGTATACTGTTTTCGTATGAAGCAAGGTTTAAAAAAGATCGCAATGGAAGCGAACAAAAATTGCGATTCTCGCACAAAATCTTGTTTAAATAGCAGAGTCTACTATTTTAATCATTAGAAAGAGGAGAGGTTAGTTATGAACGCTAAGCTTGCCGTAGCAATATCTTTAGGCGCAAGTTCTCTTGCATTATTCGGCATGGCAGGTGTTGCCAACGCTGAAACAGTTACTCCACCAAATTCTGGCACAAATCCACAACCTGTTGTACAGGCTCCACAAAGTGGTAACGCAAATCCTAGTGGCAATTCAGGTAATGAAAATCCTCAACCTGGAAGCACAAATCCTGAAAACACAAATCAAGGTGGTGCTTCTGGGCAGAATCAACCTGGCAGCACTCCTGCAGGCCAGCAAGTCGGTGGAAATAGCGAGGGAACGAAGCCAGAAGAAAAGAAAAATGAAGCTGCAGAACAAGCTATAAAGGATGCAAAGTCCAAGAGTGAAGACGCTCAAAAAGATGTAACTACAGCAGACAATGAAGTTAAGCAAGCAAACGAAAAGGCAACTGAAGCCAAGAACACTGCCGAAGAAGCTCAGAATGGTTTAAATGCTGCTAACAAGTCAAAAGATAAAGCAGATAAAGAAAAGACCGAAGCTGACAACAATTTAACAGCAGCTAACAATGAAGTTAACGCCAAAGAGAAAGTAGCTGAAGAAGCTGCAGGCGATGTAGCTGCAAAAGAAAAGACTTTAAAAGACGAGCAAGCTAAGCAGACTGCAGCTGAAGAAGCAAAGAAGAAAGCCGAGAACGAACAGGCTGCGGCTGAAGAAGAAAAGAAAACCGCTGAAAATAATGTTACTGATAAAAACACAGCTTTAGAAAAAGCAAAAGGAACTTTAGAATCTAAGCAAAACGAGAAAAACGATTACGACAAAAAATTAAAGGAAGCACAAGAAAAGTTAGAAAACGAAAAGAAGGAACAAGCTCGTTTAGATGATATAGCTGATAGAGCCAAAACAAAACAAGAACAAGCAGATCTCGCTGTTGAAAATAACAAAAAAGAGCAGCAAGAAAAGCAAAATAAGATTTATGCTCTAAATAATCCGACTACTACCACTAACGAAGAGGTAGAAAGACTTAAGCGTGAAGCATCTGAAGCTGAACAAAAAGCTAAAGATGCTAAGGCAGATGAGGATAAGAAAGACAAAGAAGCTAAAAATAAGCAAAACGATTTAGATAACGCTGGAAAGAATCTCAACTCAGCAGAAAAAGATCTTGAAAATAACCCAGACGCTAAGAAGTTGAGCGATGCAGAAAAAGCTGTGAAAGACGCTAAGAATGCTGCAGATGAAGCTGCTAAGAAAGATACTTCTAAAACTACAGCAAACTTTGCAGGATTCTTGGATTATGTGATTGAAACTTATAAAAATTCTACTAGCAAAGAAGATAAAGCTCTTCTTGCAGACGCTCAGCGCGCTAAGCAGATTTTGAACGGTGAAAGAGTTGAAATCATGAAGCAAGTCCAGAACGGAGACAAAACAGAAAACGTTCTAGACCACGTTATAGAAGTTCCTATGTGGTATAAGGATCTTGTAAAACTCGGTAAAGTTGGCGGCGCGGATTCATTGCAAAACATGAAGGAAGCTGCAACTTACTACGAGGCACTCAACAAGTTACGCCAAGAAGATAGCGCTAAAAACAGCGCAAGTACTGAAGACAAAGCAACTTTGGGCGCTGTTAACGTGCGTCTCAGCTTGATTGCTGAGTCAATTGTAAACTCCTTCTATTCTGGCGCAAATCATGATCATGCAATAAACCACCCTGGTTATAAGAGTAGCGAAGTGATGAAAACTAACCCGTACAATGCTACAGAAAATCTTGCGTGGGGCAATTACGACGGAGACTCTAAGGATCATAAGAATCAGGAGTATGGAAATTGCTATATAACAGCAAATGGCAATACGTCTTGCTCTGTAGATGCTGAAAAATATAACGCTCTTAGCGGCTGGTATACGGTTGAAAAAGAGCGTTACGACAAGGCTGTTGAAGGAACGTTTGTAACTGGCGAAAAAGGTAGTGAAGTAACTCATAAGATTTCTGATGCTGGTAAAAAGGTTCTTAAAGAACATCGTTATGATTTGGGTCGATACATGCGGCAGAATCCAGATACTAAGTTGTTTGAGTCTGCTGATGATAATAGTAAACTCAAGGGCATTTTCTTGGAATCTGTGGGTCATTACACGAATTTTGCTAGCAAAGATATTACTGCTGGCGGATTCGCTGAAAGCGACTTAAGCTTGCAAGAAGTTACAACAACAACCACAGTAAACGGAAAGTCTACAGTTAGCAAAGAAGATGTTGTAGGAGATGTAGCTGTATGGCACGGAAGCAACGAATCTTCGATTAGCGTTGCTAAATATAAAGAGCTTCTTGCTAATTACGAGAGTAGCCTTGGTGAAAGCGCTAAGGCAGAGTTGCAAGAGAATGACGCTATAAACAAGCTGAATGCTGAAGCAAATAAAGCAAACTACGATTTGTTTGTTAAAAAGTATGAGCTTCGTAAATTGCATTATGACTTGAACATGAGCGATGCTAACAACTTAGACGCTGCAGATGCCGCTAAACCTGAAGTTGGTTTGCAAGATCAGGAAAAGAACGCACTTGATGTTCTTAAGAAGAAAGCTCAAGAACTTGTTGCGTACTATAGCCAAACTGGTGTAACGTGGGAAGCTCCGCAAGAAACCGTTAATCAACTTCTTGATCAAGCAAAATCTGAAGTGCAAAAAATCGGATCTAAAATTACTGCTATTAGTAATTCAATAATCACTGCTGACTCCAAAAAATCTGAAGTAGAAAAGCTTAAGACTGCTGTTGCAAAAGCAAATACGGAGTTTGAAAAGGCTAAAACTGATGTTCAAGAAGCAAATAAAGCTTTAACACAAGCTCAAGAAACAGCTAATAGGTTAAATACTGAAGCTACAAGTGCGCAGCAGAAGTATGAAGAAGCTGAGCAGCAGGCTCAGGCTGCAGCTCAGCAGACTAGCGAAGAGCGCAATAAGCAGATTCAAAATCTTCAAGGTGAGCTCGATCAGCTGAAAGAAAAAGCCAAAACTCTGGAGCAGACTGCTAAACAAGCTAAGACAGCTGCTGATGCAGCAAAAAATGATGCTCAACTTCAAAAGAATAAGATTGATGGAGAGTTAACTCAGGCTGTTACACAAGCTAAGCAGAAGGTTGATCAAGCACAGCAGGCTGTTCAAGATGCAATCAAAGCTAAAGATAGTGCTGTTGAAGCGCTTGCGGCAGCAAATAAGAATGTTACTGAGTTAACTGAAAAGATATCTGGATTTGCTGCAGCAATACAAAAGCACGACAATGAGATTAAAGCTGCTAAAACAAAGGTAGCAGATGCTCAAGGCTATCTTGACACAGCAACACAAAAGCAAACTAGCGCCGAAACTGAGCTTAAGAATGCAAAACAAACAGCAAAAGAAAAAGCTGAAGCCGTTAAGACTGCTGAACAAAATGTTGAAAAAGCAATTGCTGCTATTAGTGCTGCTAAAGAATCTGTTAAGCAAGCTAAGGCTAAGGTTGCTTCTGCTCAATCTGCTCTTGCAGCTGCTAAAACTAAGGTTACACAGGCTCAAACAAAGGTTGAGTCTTATAAGACTAAATTTGCAGCAGCCGTAGCTGCTCTTCCTGAACAAGTTCGAGTGACATATCAGGCGAATTTTGCTGCTGTAACTGGTAACTTTACAACAATGCTAGCAACCCTTAACTCTTGCTCTACTACTTTGAGTTCTGCTACTAGCACGTTGCAAAAATCAGCAGAAAGCCTATCCAAGGCTGTTCCAGAACCAGCTCCAGAACCACCTGCTCCTGTGCCACCAGCTCCTGTGCCAGTACCAACACCACCTACACCACCAGTAGTACCTGCACCACCAGTGGTACCGGAACATCATAATGAAGGTGGTTCTAATACCAACACTGGCAGTGGAACACAAGAGCAAAACACTGAATCAGGCAATGCTAATCAAAATACTGGTTCAACTAGTGCAACGCAAAATAACACTAGCAGCAGTACGAGCAACAACACGAGTTCTAGCGAATCCTTCGAGAACTACTACAACCAGTATCTTGCAGGATACGCAAACAACTTATTCGGCAGCGAGCAACTCGGATTCCACGCTGCTATTCCAGCTGCACAATCGCAAAGCGCTAACGATGCAAACGGTGCAAACGCTCAAAATGCTCAAAATGATAATGGCGTTGCAGCGAATAATGTTGCAGGAGCTGCGCACACTAACACTCTTAGCGCAAGCAGCGCTAACCGCATAGCAGCTGCTCTTGCATCTGGCTCTAAAGCTGCAGCTAAGGATCTTGCTAAAGATCTTGCTAAAGCACAAGATGCTGCTAAGGATTCTGCTGCTAAGAGCGAGTCCAATAAGGATAATGCAAAGAACGACGCAAAGGATTCTGCAAAGAGCAAGTCTAAGAGCGAATCCAAGAATGATTCCAAGAGTGAATCTAGCGAATCCAAGGATGAGTCTAAGAACGCTCAAGCTTCTGGCGGCGCACAAGACGGAGCGCAAAGCGCATCCAACAACACTACACTTAAGGTTGTTGCAGCTCTAGCGGCTGTTGTTGCAGGAATCGCAGCAATCGGAGGCGGCACTTACTTCGCTCGCCATCGTCGCCCATAATCAAAACTAAAAAACAAAAATAAAACCGCGGTTAACTGGTCTTATAACTGACTAGTCTTCCGCGGTTTTTTGTATCTGTCATATACAAAAATCGGCTCGTATCGCTCGAACATTCTCCTTATCTGTTGTTGAAGCGAGGGCTGGGTGTTTCTTGTCTCACAACGCTCTGCCTCTTACGTGTAGTTTGTTGTTGCGGTTGTTCCGTTTTGTCTTTGATTTTGTTTTTGGGTTGAGGTTTGTTTGTAGTGGTGGCTCATTGGATTGTTTGGTATCGGCTGCCGCTCTTATATTGTTCGACCAAGAATCACCCAGCCCTCTTACATGCTAGGACTTTTGCGTATCTCGAATCTCCACCACACTTGACCCAGTCATGTAGTGCGATTGTACCTAATTTACGGCGTGTCGAACAACAAAACCCGTCACATCGTTCACACGGATTAGCCGCGCGAACGTCTTCGCTCGCGTTGAAAGCACACCGTGCTTTCAACCTTAAGCAAGCTCAGCGCTCCGAATTGCCTTCGCGCGCTACGCTTTGAGAGCTCAGGCAGGTCGTCGCGCCTGCGAGGAGAGAAATACTCAAACCTCGCGCAACAACAAATAGGAAATGTTGTGCGCTACGCTTTAAGCGCTTATGTAGGTCGTCGCGCGACGACCTACATAAGTAGCAACTAAACGCTAGTCGCGATTAGCGTGCATTGCGCGCATGCGACGAGTTACAAACGCTCCTCCAATTGCAGCAATCATAGTTGCCATCAATCCAGCAGTAGCAACGTCTGCGCCCGCAGCAACGCCTGCATTCCCGCGAGAACGCATGCCCTTTATAACGCGGCTGCGAACAGCTGCACGCACTTTTGCAGCATTTGCTTGAGCATCCGCAAGTGCCTTACGAGCATCCGCAAGCTTAACTGCCGCAGCGTCGACTTGCGCTTGCGTTGCGTGCGGATCGGCAGCAACGCGCTTAGCTTGTGCCAAAGCTTCGTCTAGTGTAGCAGCAGCCTGCTTAACGGCAGCATCCGCTTGCTTTACTTCTGGCGAGTTTTCTACAGCGTTGTTTACAGCCTTGTTGTCAACACCTGCATTGGCTGCGCCCGCAGTGCCAGCGCCCACACCTGCACCTGAAGATGTACCTGCACCACCCTGGGCGCCTGTAGCTGAGCCAGCGTTTGCGTTACCAGCGTTACCAGCGTTACCAGCTCCAGCATTGCCAGGCTTAGAATCAGTTTCAGCACTATCAATCTGAATGTTCAACTCGCCCTTATCTACAATGGTAGGCGCATTATCGTTCACACCATAACCTGCTTCAGAACCAGAACCAGCATTACCAGAACCAGCACCAGGATTTGGAAGTGGGGTTGGAGTTGGCTTCAAATCATTCTCAGCCTTCTTCAAATCCTCAGCAGCCTGATTCACCTGATCCTGAGTAGCATTAGGATTATTGTTAACCTCGTTAGCATGATCCAAAGCGTGATCATAAGCCTGCTTCTTATCCGAAGGAGCATTCGTATAATCATCAGACTTCTTCACATCACCGCTACCATTAATACCCTGCTGCAAGTGAGACTTATCAACAGAAGGCGTTGGGGTTGGCTCGACTGGTTTCTTACCATCAAGAGCCTCTTCAGCTGCCTTAAGCTTTGCAAGAGCCGCATCAACAAGCTTCTGCTTTTCAGCTTGAGTCTTAGTTGTTACATCTTCCTCGCCTTGAGCAGCCTTCTTCGTACCAGTTAGCTTATCGATAAGATCCTTAGCATCCTTAAGAGCCTGATCAAACGCATCCGTCTTAGACTTATCAGCATACTTATACTTATCTAAGTCTTTAACGGTGTTATCCTTACCAATCTCATTCTGCAACGCGGTTGTGTCAACGCCATCAAGCGCCTTACGCGCATTTTCAAGCTTCTGAAGTGCGTCGTCAACAGCCTTCTGAGCTTCTGCTTCCTGCTCTGGAGTTCGTGGAGTAGAGTCTGGCTTCGCTTGATCTGCGTTATCTTTTTTAGCTTTATTCAATGCTGCTTCAGCGTCAGAGAGTGCCTTGTCAAAGGCCTCTTTCTTCTCCTTAGAAGCGGTCGTGTACAGAGAATCGCCTGGCGTCTTAGGATCAGCTTTATCATTTGGCTGCAAGTTCTTATCGGACTCAATCTCTTTGTTTAGAGCTTCGGTGTTAACGCCAGCACCCTTAACTGTGTTGTCAAGATCCTGCATGGTCTTAAGAAGATCCTTATACAGCTCATTAACCTGATCAGCATTCTTGGCGTCGCCCTTGGCTTTGTCGAGAACGGCACCAGCTGCGGTAGCGGCCGTATTGAACGCATCCTTCTTGGTCTGATCAGAAGATCCAGTGAACTTTTCGCCCTTAGCGAACTTATCAGCGATCTCTTTCAGCTTCTCAAGACGACCCATGGCAGTATCGGTGTTAGTGGCATTTACGAGTGCATCGTCAATGTCGTCAACACCAGTGTCATTGCCATCATCATCCTTGTGATTACCAGCATCAGTGCCATTGATGATTGCCTTAAAAGCATCCTTTTGAGCCTTGTTTAAATGCTTAAATTCATCAATCTTCTTTAGAGCATCCGCAATCTTCTTGGCTTTCAAAGCACGATTAGCAATACCCGTTGGGTCGCCAAGCTTCTTTGCATTATTGATGTCTTCAATAGCCTTCTGCTTATCTTTGTCAGAAAGACCGCTATTTTTGATGCGTTCAATCTGCTTTTCTTTTTCTTGCTTGAGAGCGTCAGCGTTATCGTTGGTGTTACCAGTCTTATCGCGCTCAGGCGTATTATTCTTGATATCTTCCTTAGCAGCATTAAGCGAAGTATCTACACCATTAACAGCAGTCTTGATGTCAGAAGGCTTTGTTGCGCTATTAACTTTGCCTTTAGCTGTATTTATTTCGTTAACAGCAGCCTCATACTTAGCTTTAGCTTTTTCTTTCTGCTCATCATTCAATGCATTATATGCTGCATCAAGCTCTGCTTTCTTAGCTTCAAGCTTGGCAAGGCCAGCATTCTTGGCATTCTGCTCGTTAATTGCGTTCTGGCGCTTGGCTGCATCAAGAGCAGTCTTAATCTCTTTTGCAGTAGCTGCAGGATCCTTCTTTGCAAGAGCGGTTTCCAAAGCAGTGAGTGCTGCATCCTTCTTGCTTGGATCAGAACCGATTAACTCCTTAAGAGCCTTATCGTCGTTACTATCAGACTTGCCGTGGCTTAAGAATGGAAGCGCACCTTCCTTCAAAGCACCTCGAGCGTCGTTAATCGCCTTGGCCTTTTCGAGAATATTCTTAACTTCCTCAGGAGTTTGAGCATTATCAATTTCACCTGATAGCTTATTCTTATCGCCAGAATCACCATCAGTCAGATTGGTCAGGTTCTTGAGAGCTTCCTTGGCATCTGTTTTATCCTTTTGAAGCTGTTGTTTGTTATGCTCCTCCTCTTCTTTTTGCTTCTTGTCTTCGGCTTCTTTCTTTGCGTTGCCGCCACCCTTGTTGTCGGTTATAGTTTGCTTCTTTGACGGATCGTTTTGGTTATCTTTGCCCTGCTGAGCCGCTTTATTGAGAATTTCTTTGATCGCATCAGGAGTTTGAGCTTGCTCAATCTGCTTCTTATAATCTTCTTTTTGGTCTTTCGTTAAATTAGGATTACGGTCGATTTGCTGCTCAGCGTCCTTCTTCATTTGCGCAAGTGCATCAGGACTTGGCGCAGGGGTTCCCGCCTTCTTCTTGTATTTTACAGAAACAGTAAACAGCTGATTATTATTTTTGTCTTTGAAAATAAGCGTCTTAAAATCACTGTTTGCGTATGTAATCGATGAAATACCTGTCGCGTTAGTATCGGATGCAAGCTCCATTAAGACGGTATCTGTTTTTGGCTTGAGACTCGTAGGAACAGTATACGGCGCCTTATCTCCTGCTAGTGAACCCGTACCATCGTAATTGGCTTTCAAGAATGCTTCCGCAGCTTTCTTAAAATCATCTTCAGACAGATTTTCTGGGTCGGCAACTTCAACTTCTGCAATAGCGTGATATTTACGCTCAGCTTTCTTGGCATCGGTGAGCTTGCGAATAAGATCGCGCAAGTCTTTCTCAGCCTTTTGACCTTTCGCCATTTCATCGATCTTGGCATCATTCAGCTGATCAGGGTCCTCGATGCCAGCGCGCTTCAAATCTTCGTTAGAAAGCTTATCTTTATTTTTACGCTTATCTAGCAGATCCTTAGCTTGCTGCTTTAGATTGTCAATCGTATTGTCTTTTTGCTGCTGAGTATTTCCCTTTTTAACATACAAATCGCTGGGTTTGATGGTAAACAGAGTTCCTTCCATAGCAGAATCCCAATCGCCACCATCATCATTGTCAGCCCAAGGGTGACCATTAACTTTGATAGCGTAGCCGTTAGTGGTATCAATATCAAACGAAGTCACTGGGCCATCATTAGGTTTTTTAGCGTCATACGCACCCATATTGCGAGTACCAGTTTTTGGAGTCCAGGTCGCTTTAGCAGTAACGCTGTCAACAACAGAAGCTAAATCACTATCAGATACGTTATCGTAATTGTCTTTTACAAATTGCTTTAGTGCTTTCACAGCATCTTGAGCAGTTGGTGTATCACCATTAATCTGAGTCTTTGTAACCTTATACTTAAAGGTATCGTGCTCATTTTGACCATTTTCCGTCTTCGTTTCCGTAGAAGGAGTCTGAGGCGTTTGATTATTAGCTTTTTGCTTAAGGAATACGCTCATTGGATAGGTAGCGTCTTTGTATTTGTCAGCGTGGAATACTACTACGCCCTTGCCGTCTACTATCTTAAATTCAACAGCTTTGATTGTGACAGATGTATTGTTGTCCTTTGCATCTTTTGCCGCGCACTTTTTCAATACGCCTTCAATTGCTGTAAGAGCCTGTTTATTCTTATTATCTGTTAAGTCGGATTCCTTTGCATTAAACGGATCGAAATCAACACTTGATTGGTTTTGAGGCGCTTCAACAATGAACTCTTTTTCGGCAGCAGGAGTTGGAACAGGCGGCTGAGGCTCTGGAGCTGGAGCCTTTGGCTTCTGCTTTAGGAATTGCCACGCGGCGATAGTAGTCTTAGAACCATCCTTCCACGTGATTGTTGCGTCGCCAGTGGTCTTATCAATCGACACAGGCGTATTACCACTATTGTTGGTCTTTGCCTCGTCATACGGCGTTATGCCAGTGTTGGCTGTATCAAAAGCATTGACAATCTTGGTTATCTCTTCTTGAGAAATCTGCTGAAGGTTGTCAACCTCAATCGCATCTGGCACAACATACGGCGCCCAGTCGGAGATTTTTGGCCCCTGGAACACCAAATCTGTAGAAGGAATAGTAAGTTTTGAATCATCCTCGTACGTAACTTCTACGGAACCATCTTCATTAACTTTGAAGTCATACTGACTATTAGTTTGCTTCACATGCTTCAAGAAATCGTTTGGAGTTCCCTTACCATTAGCATCAATAATCGCTTGACGAATTTTAGTTTTTTCATCAGGCGTGAGCTTCTTCAAATTCACTACAGGCGTGCGCTCAGGCAAAGTTGGCTTATACTTATCGCTATCGGACTCGTCTTTAGAAACAAGCAAGCTAGCTGGCATAGTGCGCTTAGTGTTGTCTTTGAAGGTTATAGTTGCAGAGCCGTCATTATTTATAACAATGCCGTCTTGACCGTCTTTAACTAATTCATCAAACAGAGTTTGAGAACCAGCTTTTCCGCGATTAGCATTTTCTATTGCTTCTTGAACCTTACCCTTTTCATCAGTGCTAAGCGCATCAAGCTTCTTAACCTTCGTAACCTCTGGATAGTTAAGCTTCAAATGGTCCGCAATCTTTGGAGTATTGTGCTTTTGACCAACAGCATAGTGCCAGTTACCAGCAAAACGATACACGCCAGCAGCAAAACGAAGCGGATTTACGTCGCGCTTCTGCCAAGCATCATCCGTCATCTCGCCAACGTAAGTCATGTCATAGAAGCGCTGACCTGCCGACTCCCAGTCTACAAAAATGCCCTGTAAGCCGTCGGTTTCCTTCTGATAATCACCCCACTGACCCTCAGTATTTCCAGCGTTATCGTAACTTCCGCCATTAAGACCAAGCAGCTGCTTCCACCCCTTATTTGCAAGCACATTTTGCTCATCAAAGTAGAAGTTGGAGATGCTTTTCCACTGCTTTGGAGTAGGATATGTTTTCTTAGACACAACGCCGTAGCCGTTTGTATCTGTAAACGTAAACTGCGAAGAGCCAGTTGGCACAAACGGCTGATTTCCGCGCTGATTTGTTAGTTTTTCAACGCGCGTATACGTAATATTTTGAACGTTCTTCAAGCCTTTTGGAACGCCATACCACCACATTGGGCGGAATCGCCAATCGTCAGCTGCGCCGTCTTTTTTGGCACAATTAGAAAGATAATGAACGCGAACAAACTTTCCAAGCGGGTCTTTACCTTCATCCTTGCCCGCCTGAGCATGCTCAAGAGTATCGTAATAATCCACTTCTATGTGGAAACGAGCTTCTGTATAACTTGCGTCTGTTTTATAACCGTAATAAATGTTGTTGCCAGTGCCGTCTACATAACCGTCAGCATAGGCAGGTGAGGAAACGAATACCCCCCCCCCCCAAGCACCATTGCGCCAGTCAACATTGCAGCGCAAACGCTCTTTGAAAGAACTGGCTGAGAATCAGCCCCAACACCAGAATTAACGCCAGAATAGTGCTTAACTACACGAATCTTCTTAGACATACTCTTACTCCATCATCTTGTTTTTGAATTCTGTTCAAACCAAATCACAAAATTCATATAATAAAGTAAAGCAAATTCTACTAATTGTTATATACAATTTAAGATTAATTTGTATGATGAATTTTATGCGATTAACGCGCGCAACACACAAAAATCTCGATGATGAAAATCACGCAATTGTTCAAGCAAGTAAGAGGGCTGGGTGATTCTTGGTCGAACAGTATAAGAGCGGCAGCCGATAGTAAACAACACACTGGCTCACGCCTACAAACAAACTTAAACCAAAAAACAAAACAAAAAAGTCAAATCGGAACAACCGCAACAACAGAATACACGTAAGAGGCAGAGCGTTGTGCGAATCGACGACTTCGAGCTGCATAGCGCGCGAGAAGTCATCTCGATTCGCTGAGCTTGCTCAAAGTTGAAAGCACAGTGTGCTTTCAACGCAAGCGAAGGCGCGAGCGCGCTTAGACCGCGCGAACGTAGAAACACACAGCCCTCGCGCAACAGTAAACAGAGAATGTCGTTCGCGCAGATTAGCTGCGCTCACGTCTTCGTCGCGTGTAAAGTCCAGTGGACTTTACACTTAAGCGGCTCAGCGCTATATTCCTCACGGCTATTAGTAGCCGTTCGGCTGATTTGGCACATAAAGTCCACTGGACTTTATTCTTGAGCCAAATCACGCTTTGAAGGAGCTTGAAATGCGTTATGCAATTTCAAGCTCAGTCAAAGCGCTTGGTGCGGTTTACAAACGGCTCGCCCGAATATATGTACAAGTCCTCAACGAGGTCTTTTACGCGGTTCGCATACTTCTCATGATCCTTTTTAGCCCACGTAGCATCTCGCCTAAGCCCATGATAATCGTAGAAACTAACATCGCAAGCCGTATCTGTGTGCAAAAAGTAGCGATTCACTCCGCGGCTGCGCAAATGTTGCATTGTGCGCTTCCACAATCCGCCGCCGACTCCGTGCCCGCGAGCGTCTGGAGAAACAATAAAAAGCTCCAACTCTGCTTGCGTTAAGTCGTTAATATGGCTCATCGCCTCTAACTTGCGCTCAATCTGTCCCATGCCAATCGCAGAATCCAACGCTTTTGCGTGCAAAGAATCGCCTTTGCTATACATCTTTGCTTCTTGCTCTTCTAGCATCTTCTGAACTTGCTTAAACAGCACTTTATCTCCGTAAACACGCGCAAGAAGCAGCCCCATAAATTTGCCGTTTATCGTTGCAACAGTTCCAAACGTGGATGGCTCTAAATAGTGCAGCACGAATCGCCTAGAAAGATTGCGCGAAGCGTCTGCTCCAACAGCATTCGCAATCCCCCATGTGCGCTCGTATTCTTCTACGATTGCGTCAATGTCGTTAATTTTAACTGGACGAAACTCAACCGTCATTTTGTCCTTCTTTTACTTTTACTAACTTTACTTTTACTAACTTAAATCGGCTTATATTCTACTTTTAGATTATCAAAAAAGTTGATTTTAAAAAGACGCTTCACTCAAAATTTCGTCGCGCGTTTTACACAACGCGTGAATCTCGCGATTTTCCGCACGCGCCTCGCTAACATAGTAAAGAGTGGCGTCAATGCATCTTAAATCAACGTTTGTTGCGCGCGCAAGCAGCATCCTATACCAGTCGAGCTGCTCTAGTTTTAGGCGAATATCTTCCGCGCTTTTTGGCCGCTTTCCCGTCTTCCAGTCAACGATTGTGTAGAGTTTTGTAGTATCGCTAGCGTCTAATCCTCCTGCAAAAACAGCGTCCAAAGTACCGTTTATGATTCTATCGGCAAACGCGGAATCGTCGATTTGCATTAAAATCGGCATTTCCGCAGCAAGCGGCACTCGTTTTGCCCAACGCGATTCTATAAGCCGTTGCTTCCATTGATCTAATGCGCAACTTTGCGAATCTGAATCTTTGCGACTTTGATTAAAATCATCTATAACTTTTTGTCTGTTTTCAGGCGTTTTTTCTAACGATATTCCATGTTTTACAATGTTTTTCCACTCGTAGCATTCACAAGATTCGCTCGGTGTTGCTGAGTCTACAAACTGTTGTGCCCAAGCGTGGAATTTTGTGCCTAGGTTTGCATCTATTGAAGGAATGGACGGGATTGGTCTAATGCAAGCCAATAGATTGTTGTAAACGCTTGTTTTTGCATTTTGTGCGATTTTGCTTATTTTTTGCAACGATGTTACGTTTAGTCTTGATCCGCTAGATATTTTATTCACTTTTTCGGCTAATTCTTCTAGCGAATAGTCGCAGTCATTTTGTGATGTTAAGTCCGCGTCTTGTATGAAGATTTTTGCCTTGTAGAGCAACGATTTAGGGTTTGTGTTGATGGATGAATCGTATACGGATTCTAAATCAGAATCGCAGTTTTCCACGAGTTTTGCTGATTCTATTAAGGATTTTTCTATAGTACTGCTCAATGTGCAAGGCCATTTAAGTGTTGGCTCTAAACTTGATGAGTCAGACTGAGGCGCGATTTTGCTAAATTCTGCAGCAAATTCCTGAGCATCGTCTCCAGCTATAAAACCGAAAACATCCTGATTTGAAACATCCTGATTTAAGCCATTTTGACTTAAATCATATTCTTTCGATTCTTTAGATTCTGTTTTATTTTCCTCATCTGAATCACAGCGTTGGACTTCGATAGCTCCATTGAGATTTTTAATAGCATTTATTGATTCGTTAAGAAACACTGACGCACTGCGCTTTCTGCCACTTTGAGCGCTATCTCCAGATGTAGCTGATCCTGTTAAAAGAGCAGCGAACTTTGCGCGCGTAAGAGCAACATACATAAGGTGACGCTCATCCATGTGAAGCTGAATTCCGCGCTCCTCACTTTGTGTAAATGGCATAGAATCAACACTTTGCTGGGATTTATACGCGTTATACACGCGGCGCGTTTCTTCGCTCAAAAAATCGCCAGAATCCGAAGAATCGCAAGAATCTACTTCTTTAACAGCCTCCGCAAAATCGCACAAAGCTTTGATTCTATCTGGCTTAATCTCGTCAAAAATCTTTTGCACACTATCTAAACTTTGCATTGCTTTTTCTGGGTGCATTGCCTCAGCGCGCGTGACTGTGTGCGGAAAATGCGGCAAAATGTTGGCATCCACGCGCAATGCGCAAGGCACGCTTGCACCAAACTCAATCGGTATGCGAGCGCTTGCCTGCCCATTATCATCAACTTTTAGCGAATCTCCTTGATTGCTTGGAAAAGCGCCCTCATTTAGACCAACTACAGCAACAGCAGGCCATTGCAATCCTTTGGATTGGTGAACTGTCATTAGCACGACTTGCGCTGGTTCTGTCTGAGCTGAAGATGAAACAGAGGATCCTGACTGAGAATCAAGATTTTTTGCTGAGTCAATCCAGCTTATTAGTCCGCGCAAACTGACGTCCTGCCACTCGCCCATTTCTTGAATATATGTTTCTACAATTGCATTTAGCGAATCTAACACACTACGCATATCGTCCAGCATGATTTGGTTGCTAAAATCCTTGTATTTTAAGGCAGACCCCACTGCTGTATCTATGTCTACGTTAAGCGCTTGAACAGCGGCTTGCATTACGTTTGTTAGCGAGTTTCTTTGTACGCCTTCTACATTATGTAGGATTTTACTAAGTCTTTTTACTGCATCAAACCCTTCAATGCTGAGTTTTTGCTGCATTTGATTAACCCACTGGTCGTTTTTTGTGGAAAAATCACGCATTATTAGGTCTGCTAAATAAACTCCTCCATAAATGTTTGTGATTTGACTTGAATTTTCGCCGCGGTTTGCTTTGTCTCTGAGTTCTCGCACTGCAGAATCCCACTGACTTTTAGGAAGATCTGCTTCTAATAATCCTGCCGACGAGTAAATGTTGTAAAGATATTCCGTGTTTGCGCTATTTGCGATTGCAGCTAATGCGCCCAAATCGCTAGTAGATAGCGCAAAACGCGGTGTGGCTAAGAGTCGCATAAGTGAGTTTGAGTCGCTGTGATCTTGCACTACTTTTAGTAGGCTTAACACATCTTTAACTGCTGGCTTTTCGATTAACGATGAGTATCCTACTATGCTTGTTCTTATACCTGCTGATTCTAATTTTTCAGCATATTTTGGCATATTTGCTTTACTTCTGAATAGTATTGCCAATTGTGGTTCGCGCGATCCTTGCGATACTTGCGATACTTGACTTTCCTGCTTTTCCTGTTTTTCTATAATTTTTTGCGCAAATCGCACTACTGCATCGATTTCTTCTGCCTGAGATGGCATAAATAGCGCTGCAATCGTGCCATTTTTTGCATCTTTTGTAGGCTTCAGTGTTTCAACTTCTACTTCTCTATCGTCGATGCTGCTAAAGCGAGAATGATTATTTTGTGACTTATTTGTGCCAGCTTCTCCGCGCATAACTTCTGTTAGAGCATTAGCCACTTTTAATATAAACAGTGAGTTTCTGCGTGTAACAGTTAGTGAATATTTGTTTTGCTCGTTTATATTAAAGTCTTGTTCAAATTTGCAGAAAGCTCCTGTAGACGCTCCTCTAAACGAGTAGATTGCTTGGAATGGGTCTCCTACTGCCATAACGTGTGTACGCTTTGACGACGCAAAATCGCCATCACTATCGCCACCATTCTCCGCATCATTCTCCGCATGAAACAGCGTGTTTATAAGCATTGATTGAGTTGTGGAAGTGTCTTGGTATTCGTCTAAAAGAACTTGCGAATATTGATTTTTGTACTGTGCACAAATAGATGGAAAATGTGTCACTAAATAGTATGCTGCGATTGTAAAATCGCTAAATTGTGCCATGTTTACGCGCTTTTTTTCAGCGTCAAATTGCAAAACAAGATCTAACAGTATGTCTCTTTTTACACATGAGTTGTATAGATTCACGCAGAGTTGCAAGCATGAATCATCCCAATATTTTTCGTATTTTTTACACGCTTGTTTAAATTTTTCTGAAGATGTTTTTGTAACGTCTTCCGCACTCATTCCAGCAGTTTTTTTGACTTTTTTGTATTTTGGTATTGCTGGTGATTTAGCAGGTAATGGCGATTCGACTTTCTTGTTTCCTATGACATTTTTTAAGTGTTCTGCAAATTCGTTATTCCACTCTCGTATTTTTTGTACTGCTTGAGGCACACTGGAACAAGTGTTTCCTTGCGCGTCTACACCTATCATTGAGCATGATATTTCAGCACAAAGTTTCATAACATCTGAACATAACGTGTCAAAATCATATAATTTGTTTAAATTTTTATTGTGATTTTGTGGATTATCTAAATATTTTCCGATTATACTTTTTATGATTTCCATCGCGCCAGCATCGCTTAATGGCATTGTGTTTTGATTAAAGCCAACCAAAAGCCCGTATCTTCTTACGATTGATTGAAAGAACGCGTCGTACGTCATAACTTCTGGCTTTAAGAATGACTTTGCGCCATTTGCACCGCTTGCGCTAACCTCCGCCGAAACGCGACTTAGCAATTCCGCAGCCGCCTTGTTTGTAAAGGTTAATCCCAATATGGACTCTGGCGGAACTTTGCTTTTAATTAAATGTATTACGCGACGAGTCATAGTGTATGTTTTGCCGCTGCCAGCTCCAGCAACTATTAGCACGTCTTGATTAATCGGCGCTTCTATAACGTTTTTTTGCTCTAAACTTGGAGCACTATTAGGTGTGGATTTTACGGCGTTAACGTTGTTATTATTCATTTTTACCTTCAATCATTTCGTAAACCGTGTCCACTTTTCCAGCGCAACCAGGACATACATCTAAACATCTGCAATGATTTTTATGGTCTGCTTTTGGCTCAACAACAAAACTGGTTGACTTAACAGCAGAAGCAGCAAAGAATACTCGAGATATCATCATAAGAGACCATTTTGTTCTCATAGGCAGGTTTACAAAATCCGACCACGCATTCTGGCTCACACCGTCCGCAGGATTTTGCTCATCAATATCTGGAAGTTCGTAAAGACGATTATCATCCGCATACCTGTATCGACTTATCAGTCCTTTAGTGCTCAACGCGCCATCAGCACCAAACAAAGACGGCTGACAAATGTTTTCTGCAACACCATTATCTTGCGCAGGAGAATCTTTGTATACAACGTGAAACAGCGCACTTCGCGCGATTTTTGTATGCTTAAACTTAAGCAATTGTTTAACGTCTTCAACATTTTCGTTACAAAACACAATCCCAAGCTGATAGCAGATAAGTTGTAAATCGTTAAACACCTGCTGCGTTTTAGGAACTTTTCCTGTTTTATAGTCGATTAAGCGAATTTGTTCCGTATTGTCATTTAACTTTCTAATTTCCATGCGGTCAATTCGACCTTGAATCCTCACTCGCAAATCGCTAGACGCGCCATTTTGCCATCCGCCTACTAAGAATCCCATTATTGAATAAAGATCTTCCAAGCTTGTTTGCGTCTTAGACGCACGATTATAGGCGTTTAAAATATCGTCGAATCCAAAAGTGGCATTTATATTACACTCACAATAGACATGTTCAAGATTCCCCAAATCGACGTCTGCAATTGTAGGTTTTGCAGACTTCGACTTTTCTAACGCTGGTAAAATATCAGTAACCACACCGTCTTCATCTTTTTTCGCCATAATCGGGTAGTTTGATCCAGTTAAAGAACCTACAAAATATTGAGCAATCGTATAAAGCGCTCGTCGAACATTTAAATCATTTTTTATAAAACGATATCGGTCTTTTACGTCTGAAATATTGGAATCGCTTGGGCAAATCGAATAATAATGCTCAATCATAGTGTTTGCAACATCTTCAATAGCCTTTTTTTGTAAAGCGCTTATAGATTCAAACGAAAAATCAAAGTCAGGCAATTCGCTAACTTTGTCATTTTTAACCGCAGCAAACGCTTGCAATTGTGGATATTTTTCGCGTAAATACTCGTTGTCTAAATGCTCATCTTGACTTGCCCATCTAGCAGTTTCATGAATAAGCGTGCCGAATTGTGCTGCCGTTCCTCCACGTGTAGGACCTGCAAATTTTCGCTCTAAAAGACAACAGACTGGACATGACCAAAGACTATCCACCATTGATGGAGATAGTGTGACTAAGTTTGATTTTGATTCGGTTTCAATAGATTTCTCTTCGGTCTTAGAACCGTAATTTTTACGAATAAAATCCCAATTTTCTGGATTTGCCGAATCCACTCCATTATTTTTCAAAAGATTCAACGCTGTTAAAGCATCTTTAACAGTAGGATTTCCGTCTAAGTTGTGACTATTTTCTGATTCATATATTGCACGCGCTACTTGTGTTCGCGCCGAGGCAACAAGCCCTCTAGGATCCGCATCCATTACAGCAAAATCTTCACAGAAATCAGTGTATTCACTACTTCCATCCGCATTACGCCAATATATTTCTGGCAAATAGTAGTAGAGAAAATCAGAAGGAACACAATCATCACTATTAACCGCGCTTATAAATAGATGACGGTTGGCGCGCGTAATCGCCATTAAAAAGCTTCGCTGCTCTCCAGTAAAAATCGCTTGTCTATCGTTTACGCAAATTCCATTAGGATTAGCGTATTCATCTAATAATGATGAATTTTTAGAATTATTAGATTTAAGGTTTACTGAGCCGAAAATCCTATTATTTAACACCATGTTTACTAGAGTTTCTGCCCCAAACATTGTGCTTCGAGCCGCAGTATTTGGCCAAACTCGCTGCTGTACGGCTGGAATCCACACATAATCCCAGCGAGAACCAACCGAGCCAGACGGAGTTGTGAGCGTTACAGAATCAGGAGCAGGAGCAACACTGGCAAGAGAATCAGCTTCAATTTCCATTTGACGAACTTGATCAATAAACTGTGTGATTGTTGGTGCCGCTGCAGAATAGTCGCCAGCAACCGACGACTCGTAATAATCCGCACGCGAATCTATGTAATTAAACGAATTAGCATACTCAAATAATCGCATAGCAGCATCTAGTCTATCGTTTGCAAGACGACCTTCATCGTTGTTTTTAAGCGCTTGAATCTGCCACTTTTTAGCGCAATTACAAAGATTCCACGCCTGCCCAAGTATGTAACTAGCCTCGTTTGTTTCACTATTTTGAATTTTTGCTAAATCTTGTTTTAAAATCTTAGATAGTTTAGACGTGATTTTAAAAACGCGCATTAAAGTACGAAGATGAACACTGTTTGGGCGCATTTTTTGCAAAACAGAAAAAATTTCTGTAGTTTGATCAGATTGAGTTTGGTTAGCTGGTGACTTATCAGCTGGTGACTTATCTAATAAATCAGAATCGCAGGAATCAACACTAAAATCATCACAATCCATTGATTTATCAATAGCACAACTATCAATAAGCGCTTTAATTATCAGAAGGTAGCAGGAATCAACACTAAATCGCGTGGAATTAGGGTTTGGATTTGAATCAAAAATACGATTGTCGAAGTTAAAATTAGCATCCAAACCATCATTCTTAGAATCAGTCTTGTTTAAAAGCTGATTTTGCAGTAAATCCCACTGTCTTATAAGAACGCTAAGAGGGGAATTTTCCTTAGATTTAACCATGTCACTAAGAGAGACAATGGAACGCATAAGCGCTTCTACAGCACTTAAATCAGCACAATTATAATTATCTGAATCTATCAGAGGACTATCCATTATGGTTTTTATGCGACTTTTCACAAAACGCGCAATCGAAGAAATAGTGCGAGTTCCTAAAGATACGTCTTTAGCTAAATTATCCACGCTATTTTGGCTAAATTGCGCCAATTCAATAAGCGCAAACAGTGCTTTTATAAACGGCTCTTCCCTGAGAGCGCGAGTAACGGACGAGTATCGCACAGGAACACCATCTTTGCGAAGTCGCTCGCCAAAAGCACGAACAGTAGCATTATCGTGAGCAATCACAGCCATATTTTTCCACGGGATTTTGTGATCTAAGTGAGCGCGTTTTATTTGCCAAATAACACAATCCATTTCTTCGCGCGCAGTACGATACAAGTCGCCAGAAACCGAAGAATTTTCTGTTTCTTGCGAATTTGATTCGATTTTTTCTATAGGAAAAGCGCCTTTAACATTTGCCATCTTCCAAGCCCTTCGGGCGATAGGCATTGGCGTTGGCATAAGCGAAGGGATTGAAAGCGAAACCCTGGACGAAAAAAGACTCAGTGGAATTGAGCGACTATTTTGTTTTAGCAAATCTGAAGTATTTGAAGAATCTACATAGTCATTGGGATCATTGTAAGACTCAGCTACATCGTCAATCCTATAGTCACAAATTTTAAGTACCGCTGCTTGCATAACACCATGCTGAGCAGCTTCAACCACATAATCTGGGTATGATCCACGGAAGGATTGCACAGATTCGTCTGGGTTTGCCGTTAAAATAATACGAACACCTAAACTAGATAGAGACTCAAGAAATGCAAGTCCAGCAAGTGTTACATCATGAAAATCATCTACCACCAAAAGACGTGGAAGTGAACATTTAAGCGCAAATAATTCTTTAGAAAAATCCTTTGAAGAGTCAGCTGAATAGTCGCAAGCAACCGACGATTCTTCTGTATTATCATCATATAAACTCTTAAAAATCTCATTCAAAATTTGAACACCGTTAGCCAAAAGTTTAGAAGAATCTAATCTAAAAGCATTTGGATATTTTTTCCGCACACAATCCGCATACTGACTACGAAGTGCAAAAGCCAAATTCCATTGCACACGCAAACGATTAGCAATGCTAGAAGATTGCAAATCCGCCTGCAAAGTTGCAAGCAAATCGGAACTAGAGCCGGATTGCAAATGCGACTGAAAATTAAGGCTATTTAATATTTGCAACTCTGCAGATTCGCTCACAATTCCCATTTCGTCTAACCGAGCGAGCATATCGCGAAGTTGATGAATGAAAGCACTATTTATTGGCAAATCCTGAGTATTTTGAGCATTATAAGCATTATGCGCATTATGTGCATTCCGATAATCTGTAGAGTCGAACGAATCCATAAGATTATCACTGTTTTGCAACTGCGATATTACGTAAATCCAAGAATCATGTGATTTATAATCACCATCTTGCAAAGATTTAGAATACTCTCCAGAAAAATAATCGTTAAAAAGCGAGCAGATTTTGCAATCACCGCTATCGCCTTGCAAAACATGATTAACATGCATTCGCACTATTTCGCGAAGAATCGCATCTTGTTCAGCGCCGTTAAGCAATTTAGGAGATGGTATTCCAAAAAGCTTATTTCGTGCGGAAATCAGGCTGAATGCAAAAGCGGAAAGAGTGCCAACTGGACGAGACTGGTATGAAACACCAAGATTGCTTATTACGTAGTTAGACATGCGTGCGGCAGTTGCACGATTCTGGGCTGCGGCGATAGCAAAATCAGTGCGAATCGCATGTTTGAGTAAAAGCTGTACGGCTTCATCGTATTTAGAGTCCTGCGTATTCTTCCAATTAGCTCGCAAACCGCATAGAAGAGCGTTTAGAGCGAAACTTGACTTTCCAGAATTTGGAGCGCCAAACACCAACAAAACATTGGTGTGACGTTCGCTGGCGTTTTTAAGACTGCCATCAAGCAACGATTGAACAGCATCTAGCGCAGAATCTTCCGTACACATAAACACAATTCTATCAACTGGCGCGAGCTATTCTTCCGCTTTTTGTAGCTCTAAACGGCAAAATTAGCAACAAAAGGCGGAAATAGCGATAGCGCAGATTAGCTGCGCTAACTATTGTTGACTAAAAAGTCGCGTAGTGCGAGCGTTTTTAATCGCAAGAAATGCTATTCCAATGCCAATAAAAATCAGCGTAAAAATGGCAAGCAAATAAACAACACCCACTCCAAGCGTTGTGGAATTAAACGTGTTTGGCGCAAAACCAAACCATCCTGCAGGAGCCTTGTAATTCAAAAAATTGTACGGCGCTGCCATAGCATGCTCTCCCCATCGCACGCCAGCAAACTCGCTTAAACACACAGCGTACGCAACGTAAGTGAGCGGCGGAATCGTAGCAAAATAAACGTGAGCGCGGCTGGACTTGTACTTGTAATCAAAAAGAACAAAGTCAAAAATCGCAAGCAGCGGCGTTATAAAATGCACGCATAAGCTTGAGCACCCATTGTTCATGTACGCGCCAACAAATCCGAGCTTGTTTGTAGGAGCCAAAAAGCACAGGTACAGCGTAAAAGTGACGGCGATTGAAATCGTCATCATAAATTTAAAAATGTACCATGCGTTTGGCTTTGCATCCACCCAGGCTCCAGCGCGCTCACTCTGTTCATCGCTTTTAGATTTAAGCGCACTTCGCGTGTCTAAAATCAGCGAGCTAAGCAGCGCAACACAAATCATCAAGTTAGAAAGATTCGTAAAATACGTTAGTGCCATTGAATCCCAAGACATTGCCATTCCGTAAATGGACGAAACTATTGCAATAATTCGAATCATGGTTCTTGTAACGTAATCTTTGCGCGCCAAGACTAGTGTTTCGCTCATTCTTATCTCGCTTTCAAATAATTTTTAACTCTCATCTATGTTCTTCAATTATTTATGTTCTTCAATGTTTTACATAAATAAGATTTACTATACTTGACTCCGATCTAGGAATAGCAAAACGTGCAAAATTTAATGGCGATTTTTGTATATAATGCCAAACAATCTGCTGCAGCGCAACGGTTCTGCCGAAACGTTGCAATGCTTGCTGTACGTTAACTCGCCACTAAATCCGTTTCCGCTAAGCACAGACGCCAAGCATCCGCGCCTACCGAATGCGCCCGACGCGATGAAGAGTGCCATTAATATGCCGAACAGGAAGGTATACGTAATAGCAGCGTTTCCACCAGTAAACGGCAGCGGAATCGGCGACACGTTGATGCCAGTAATCTTTATGTAACCTATGATCGGAGCTGTTTCTTTACTCTCATCATAGCCAACGCTCTTATTATCTGACTTATCTTTTGTCTGCGCGTATACGGCGTAAACAGCCGTATTGCCATGCGTGACAAGCATCTGCTGCAATTTGTCAGAATCTACAATTGCGTTTCCGCTATTATCGCGCTTCAAAATAGGCGTGCAATCTTTATCTTGAGGCTTGTTATTGTTCATCCAACGCACGCATACTTGAAGATTCTTCTCAACTACGTCTCGAGAATCAAAATCATCGCTAGCATCTACTAACAATTCTTTGCCGCCCACTTTACCGTTAGTGTCTGGATTACCTGTGAAAGTGAACTTAATGTCATTAGCACTAACCTCGTAAGGTTTAGCCATAGTCGAAGATTTAAGCAAACCAATAGATTCAGCTTTAGGCTTTATTACATCAACCGGCACTACATATACTGGAAGAAGTGTAGGCGCAGAGGCAACATTCTTAAAATGAGTTTGTGCATCATAGCCATACGTGTTCTTTAAGCTATTCATCGCCCAACCGTTAGAAAGCGACAAAGCATAAACTGGAGCAATAGCCTTTTTAGATGTTCCTTTTATGTCATCTGCAGTTTCTATGTTCTTATGTCCGCCTAAAACTTTTTCAAGATTAAATGATTCAGAATTGACACTCGTACAATTTGGATTTGCAGTATCGCTACCCTCACACCATTTGTTCACAGTAATATCTTGAGGACTCATATTCGAATAATTATTACCCAATGTACTGTAATTCATGCCATTAGTGTTAGAAACATTTAATCCGCCACCATAGTTTCCATTACCTAATACTAAATCAGGTATATTGATATACTCATCGTTCAGCGTGAAGAAACCAGAGCCATTGCCGAATTTATCTACTCTAGTTTTGCCATCAGCGAGCTGTACCGTAACTTCCTTACTACCTTCGCCATTTTTCTTATCTGTACCACTTACAACGCGCAAAGATGGTTGAATCTTCTTAAACTCATCTTCACTCATACCAGATGGAACATTCGGCTTAAGAGTGAGAGCATTCTGTAATTGGTTTAAATCGATGCGCTTGTCTTTCGTACTCGCGTTATAACGGTACACAAGCGATTGATGACCAGGCGCGCCAACCAGTTCAAAGCCAGGGTCGCTAGAACGCTCACCAATATATGGCTTCTTCTTATCCCAAGTAATCGTGTAGTCAGCGGCAGAATTACTATCACTTCGCAGCTTAGCAAATCTTGTTACAATATTGCGCCTAGGCTCTGGCGTTACAGTTCTCCTACGCCATCCGCGCATAAGTATAAACGAGTCCTGCTCGCTACCTACATTAGAGTAATTATTGCGTCCATCATCCTGTTTTTGAGGAGCAATATAGTTCCCACGTTTCCACGTAACTTTCGACTCATTTGCGGCAAGAGTATCGTCATCATCATCTAAGCTAGCGTTACTATTGTCTACACTAACACCACTTCTTGTATTAGTAGCATTATCGAGCGAATCGTTATCACCCGAGTCTAGCCATTTGCCTCCTGCATTTCCGTTGCGCAATACATGATTCACAGCACGCTTTTCGGAATCATTCAGAAGCAGTGGATGCACTTGTACTACTTTCTTATTGACTACGACTGGGAAGAATACACAGTCAGACGGTTCACTCCACACCTTTGGAGCCTTACTTTCAGGACGGCATACAGAACTTCTCTTAGAAGACAAAGAGTCAACTGATTGAACACCTCGCATGTCTTCTTCTTTTGCACTATTTGCTCCGTTTTGAGCCTGACTTACATTTTCACTACCTGAAAGCTTCTTCAAATCATTATTAACAGAAGTAGTTTCATTAGCATCATTTGCTAACTCATCCAAATTTTCGGATTTAACGCCAGGCATATCTGACCAAGGTCCGTAAGATCCAGTGCGATTCCTTGCACGCACTACGCTTCCAGGGGCAAGAAAACCTGATGGGAACAATATTGCAGTTTTATCGCCACCAAATGCTGTCTGATTTAGATCATTTGTACTTAGCCCTTCTGGGAACGTGTAGCCATCACACAAACTCCACCTATCACCTGTTTTAGCTCTACATAAGGCCAATGATTCACTAATATCACTATCATCATTTATACCTGCAGTAGCATCTGCACTTCTACTGTATATTGCATTAGCACCAGCATTCCTTAGCGATACTGTATTACCAGTTTTTGCTGCAGCTTTCTTTGCGCGAGCAAAATACACTACGAGTCGAGTTGCATTATTTCCAGAAATCACAGACACCTTATTGCTGTAATTAGGAGCAGAGGCTCCTTCCCAATCATGAAGCCACACGCCAGAACCAGACAAATCATTATAGTGATTACCATCGTATGCTCGCACAACTGGAGCTTTAGCTACAGTCCAATTGAACTTGAATTTGCCTACTACTGCTTCGTCACTCTTGTTTCCAGAGTCGTCAGTTACTTGCGCAATCATCTTGAAGGTTGGAGACTTCGCAGCATCTTGCCCACGCCATTTTTCTATGAACGCACGCAACAGTTCCCTGTTAGTATTGCCTCCTGTTACAAACCTTACGCGAGGAGCTTTTTTAGTTTTCGGATCTGTTGCACCTTCTGCTTCAATGTCTATGCTCAGAGTATCCTTCAAAGCTTTGCTTACATGCGTAGTCTTATCTGCAACATTGAAATCATCATCCAGTGCAAGCAAATCTACTACGTTGAATAATCCCGACTGCTTTGTAATATCAGTCTTGTTCATATCAATAGTCGTAACAGTTCCGCAAGAATCAGACTTTGTTTTAGTAGGATTGCACTCGCCAAGAAGATTCTTACTAGGATCGTTAGCATCTTTTACTGAAATCCACGGCTTGTTCTTGTCTACTGGCACGAACCACACGTTAATTACATTTGGCGTATGATCTTTGTCACCCTCGTCTCTGGCCTCTAATTCTCTCCACGGATTACCGTTGAAAATATATAGCTGCGCATGCAAAGGGTATTTGTTACCACTTTTCTTTAGAATAGCAGCACCAATATTAGCTCCAGAATCTTGCTGATTATAATCTTCGCCACCTAGCATAACGTAACCTTGAGGCTGAACAAAATTATCTTTATCAGTAATATTATTTGTGAATATAGTCTGACCGCCGCCAAGATTACTATAATTAACTAAATCAACAATATTAGCCCATTCTCCGCGCGCATTATTTACTTTACGTGCGTAGCCAATTCCATCACCGCGATTAGGCATTCTGTTGTATCCACCCCACAGCTTTTCTATGGTTGTCTTATTAGTAGAATCAGCAGCATTAGTGTTCAATGGGTATAGTGATGGCTGTATTTGGTTTCTAAGCCATCGGCTTTTCTTTGTGCCTTGGAATAAGCTCAAAGCCTCATTCGTGTTGAAGTTTTTATTATCACCTTGGTTGATGTTGAATCTGTACACCAAATACTGTGAGCTATTTTCATCACGACCGTACCACTTAAAGCCATCGTCTGTGTTACGACCGTTTATTTTTCCACTGCCGTATGACCAATCATAATCTGCACGAATATTAACAAATCGCGTGATTTTCTTCTGCTTTGGATCAAGTACAGTTTCCTGATTTAGATCATCTTTAGTGTCATTGCCTGTACCAGTTGCTTTTACTACTTTAAAAGTCTTTTCTGAACCTGACTTACCTTGAGCTGTATTTTTAGTGTCAGGAGTTACAGAAAGGCAGATTTTATACTGCTTTGTGTTGTCTTTACAAGAATATTTATCGCTTGTGCCGCCAAGAGTTTTAGTTTCATCTTTCGACCAACCAATTTCATCTTTTCGGTATTGGAACAAACGCGGATTCTTTTGCTTAATTCTATCTATCAAACCTTGTTTTTCGGAAGGATTCAGCTCATACGGGTTCACCTGAACCATGCCATCGTCTGGCCAAGTCATATCTAATGGCAATGGGTCAGAAGATGCATTCAAAGTTGTTTGAAGCTGAGAAGCATTATTGCCAACACCCGCATAAATTCTTGAACCAATCTCTGCCAAATGCTCTGGGATAGTTATTTCACCAGTTTTTGGATCAAATGTTATATCCTTCTCATAAGGCATAAAGTTAGTAAAGTACGAATGATCAGGTTTATCATCGTTAAGCTGTTGCCAATCTTCACCTGCTTGACGAGTTAACATAATACCGTGGCATGATTTATTAGGACAATCACTAAATATTCTGAATGTATCAGTTTCTCCTACAGGCTTCTGCTTTGGCTCACCTCTTTTCCATATGCGAACAGCTAATACTGCAACTTGCTTAGATTTTGTTAAAAGATTAACTTTACCAACGTATCTACCATTTGGCTGTTTTTGCCAACGAACATTAGGAGCAGTAAACTCATCGCCAGTTATAATAAGCTTAATCTTTTTTTGAACCTTATTTCCAGCATCATCCCAAGCGTGGAACGTAAACTCTTTAACACCAGAATCATTAGATTTAAGTTCAGGACCATTTGTTTCACTTGTAGTTACATAACCTGATTGATCTGTAGCACTATCAACGCCTACAGGCTTAGATTGATCATATTTATTAAAAGCAGTTGCTTTAAATTGTTCACTTGTTGACTGTATATCTGTTTTATTGTTGTTATCTTTTACCTTTTCCTTGGTTCCCATGTACACGTGTTTATCATCGTGACCAGTTACTAGGAATCTAATTCTGCTGCCAACCGATATTTTCATACCATTTTCAGGCACAGATCTAGGCTCTCCACCATTGATGCTAACTTTTACGTCTATAGTCGGCTTCTCATCATCAACATGCGTAAACACAAGTGGTAATACGCCAGTAGACTCATCCCAATACGTTATTTTTGCGTACTTTGCAGCAACATACACTGGCTTTACTTCTGGCTGTTCACCAAATTGAAGCATAATACGATTTTCATCATTAGGATTAGTTGGGGTTGCGTATTCTTCCTTTACAGGATTTGAGAAGTAGTCTTTTGCAAGTTTCGCATATTTTGCTTTTTCGTCGCCAGTTAACTTTTGGTCAACTGTTTTACCACTAGGCGCATCATAAAGTTTCCAAATATAACGCTTTGTATAATTTAGAGGACTAAGCTTACACTCTTGACTATCTTTATTTTTCGCAGCTGCATCCGCTTGTGCAGACTTATCGGTAGCTTTATCAGCAGCTTTGTCATCATCGCCCTTGCAAGGGTCTACTACGTTTACAACTGGTACTCTTACAGCAACCTTCGTTTCTGCATCTTTTAGAGTATTAGACTTCTTAAGTGAACCATCTGCATTTGTCCATTCAACACTATAAATGGCGCGATCTTTAATCGCCGCGTTTGCACCAGAATCTTTGCTATACAAATAACTATCGTTAAGCGGATACTCTAAACCATGAGCATCACCAGGAATTTTACCATCCTTAATAGAACCGTAATAAACAGAGTCTTCTGCATCTGAATAATTATCATAGTTGTCAAGATTCTTCTTAGTGTGAGCATCTGGCATATATAAACGCGGATTCAATGCGTGAGCAAATTCATATATTTTACCCTTGTTATCAAGATAATTTACATAATCTGCAGCTTTTCCTAAACTATCTTTAGAAGACCTATATTTTGGATTATCTTGCCACTCTTGAGTCTGCAGTGGTCTGAACACATCCGCTTGACCAATAATATTGTACTTTACTTTTTTAGCAGAACCCATTTGAAGCTTGTCATTCCAATATTGAACAGTCAAATCGTGTATGCCAAACTTTGAATCTTTTGTATTAATGTTAGTTTTAGGATCTAATGGTTTTCGCCACCATCTATTTCCACGAGCATACTTGTTTTCTGACGCATTATACTTTGGCAATAATGAAAGCTGACCTTTAGCCCAAACTGTATTATTACCACATTGTGCTTCAGTATCTTTATCACACACTTCTTGTCTTGTAGGTTGGAATAACAAACTCGTAACATCAATATTCTTAGTATGAGCCAATAATTGACCATTATTGCTAGTAAAAGGACCTAAATGCGTACCACGAAGGAAGGAGTAATGCGGCACATTTATATCTACAAGATTAGGTATTCCATACCATTGCTGATACAAAGTAGTGTATTCGTAAGTGGTATGGCCTGATCCAATACGATAATTTGACAAAGAGTATTTAGGATTCCTACTATATGGATCGCCTAAACCGTATCTTGAAAGAGGACCATGCCAAGTATCTCCATAATAGCTTCCTGCACCATAGTAGGAAGTACTCAGTTTTCCATATTTACCATTATTAGATGTTGTATAGTGAATATGGTAGCTATAAGGTGATTTGCTCTCATCAAATTGATTACGTAATGCAAAAATCTTTGCTCGTGGCTCTTTATCAGTTCCTCGAAGCTCAGAAAAGAGGTTATCTATCAATTTTATATAAGTGTCATTAAATTTTTGAGTACCGTCTGGAGGAAGACGAGTACCAGCTTTATGTTCACCTTCACTTGGGAAACCATAGTTACCAGAATGATAGCAGTCAAATCCGTAAGAATCACATAATCCAAGTTTACGATTGCTATCTTCTCTATCCCTTTGAGTTCCACCTTCAAAAACACCAACATTTTCTATAGCATTTGAATTACCAATGCGATACCACGCTTTATCAAGGGTTTCGCCATCGTTAAGTGGCTCTTTTCTAGTGCTCTCATCAGTACAAAAACCGTTTGGATTAACCCAATCTTTTGCACAACTGCGATTATTTGCATCAAAATGCAAACGTTCTACATACTGGTCATACTGGCCATTACTTGTGTCGAGACTCTGATCTTTAGGAACAACAAAATAGGTCAAAGCTTTAGCAGCACCATGAATGCGCGCACCCATGTTTACAAGTACATCCCAAATATATCCATTACCATCACGTTTAGGAGTACGTTTCATAAAAATGTAATCGTGAACATCGTCAAGCTGAATACGATTTAAAGAATCAACACCATTTTTATTTTTCAAATAAGCTAAGTTACGTATACGTTTTTGCAGGTATGTTCCACGCGGATATGGAGTAAAGTTTGGGTCATTATTCGTATAAATACCCTGAGGTTGATCATAGCCACTATCTTCGCGCCAAGGATTATCTCCACGTTCCATATCAGCACCTTTTGACGCGCGATGACCTGTTTCATCACCATCATCTGTAATGCATTCAGAACGAGCATAATTACGATTACAGCCGGGACGAAACTCCATCCTGCTGCGATCGTAACCCATTTTGTCTCCATTTGAAGATCGTTCTGTATTATTGAATATTTCATTGGAGCGATCCATGCCAAAAGAAGTATAAGATGCACCCTGCTTAGCCATACCTTTGGCAGCGCTCATCATAGCACTGTCAATAAGTCCTTTATCAGACGCATCACCCTTAGAGGCGTTGTTAGCAAGATTATTATTTACGCTTACACCATTTTGCAGCTTTGCAAACGCACTGTTTTGTCCATCGACAAAAACTGGAGGTTGCGATGGAGCAGAAATATCAGCAGCATTGGCATCTACATCGGCATTAGGCTTAGCAGCAGATTTAGGCTTATCGCCAGACTTATTGGACTCATGCTTTTTACCAGAATTACCAGAGATATCCGCATTCGCAGCAGTGCCACTGTCAGCAGCTACAGCAGTGTTTGCAGTTAGGAACATCGGCAGCCACATCGCCACCGAAATCAGGAAAATAAGAGCAGCCTTAGTCGCCTGCTGAGCTAAACGTCCTATCCAGACGACAACACTTAGCAAAACCGTCCAAATACTTCTCATTTGTCCACCTAAACTCTCGTATGCCAATTTCCACATGCCAATCAATGTATTAAGTTTTAAAATCTTAAATTTTGAGGTATTTAAATTTTGATGTATTAAACGCATCAATTTTTTTAACGTATTAAGTTTTCAGTTTTTTAAGCTTTGAAGCCTTCGGACGCTTGCCCTGCGCAAAACCATCAATAATCGACTCAAAGGATTCCTGACTAATCCTTCTCGCTTCTTCGGAATCCCTATACATCTGCTTGTTTTGGCCGCCATAAATGCCAAGCCAAAGAGCATTGTTCGTCTGGTCATCACCATTGGCATCACTATGGTCATCACCATTATTTCGATCATCGCCGTTCTGCTTATCGTTTTTCTTCTTTTTCTTCTTAACAATCGGCAGACCAGCCCAGTAAATGTAGCCTCCAACCACACTCAAGCTTGCAATGCTCCCAACAAGCCACCACGGGAATCTCGGAACATCTGGCTTTTTACCAAGCAAAGACTTGTCGGCGACAGGCGTCGGCACTACTCGCTCTCCCGTCACCAAGATTCTCTGTGTGTTGATTCCAAGCGGCGTGCAAGTAATCAGAGTCACAAGATCCTTGCCTGGCACTGCAGCAATCTTCTTTGTTTCGTCTGGGTTTACAACAATTTTTTCTATCACCTTGTAAGTGAGAATCTCGTCAAAAACCTCGATCGTAAAAGAATCGCCCTTATCTATCTCATCCAATCTCGTGAACATTTCCGCACTAGCCAAACCGCGGTGGCCAGTAATCACGGAACGAGTCCCTAATCCTCCAACTGGTAGAGAAGTTCCGCGCAAATGTCCCAGTCCCTTAAGCAGAGTATCGTCCTGCGTACCGTGATACACGGGCAAATCTAGGTCAATTTTCTTAATGCGAAGGCGAGCCATAAGACCATCGTCATTCGCTTTCAACTGATCCCAATAGTTTTGACTAACGTCAGATGTTTCGCCATGGGATGTTGGAATATTCGTGTTCGCCTCATATATTGCGCCTACGGATAGCTTGCGATTGTATTCGCGCGCGCGAGCCAGCTGCTCATGCGGAGCTGGAATAGCATGCGTGATTAGCTTAGCGTATTCTGCGGCTACTTCCGACATGTGATACTGGCTTAACCACATTGCTGCATGTGGGTATAACAGTGAGGCGAACGATGCGGTTAATAGAAGCGCTGGAACGATAGAAGATTTAGAAAATCTCCACTTTCGTTTATCGCGTTTCTTATGCTTAACCGCAACGTTTCGATTTAAGAATAAAAACCTAAGCATTTGTTGCTTTGCGATTGGACTTGAAATTGGATTTACGATTTTATTTGTGATTTGATCTGCGACTTAATTTTCGATTTTGTAAGCCGATGCGAGTATTCGCGAATCCGCGCAATTCACTCACTTGAATACGCAAACACTCGCATACAGCTTAAATCACAAAACAATCACAAAATAATCACAAAACCAAGTAAGCCTTACGCTTCTTCTTGTTCCTTGCGGCGACGGGTGATGATGTAGAACAACGTGCCGCCCAAGCCAACAATGCCGAATGCAGTGAGCAACACTAAGCCGCGCGCACCAGTCATTGGCAGTGCTGCGAGGATCTTGTCGATTTCGGTTGCTGGCGAGTTCTTAATCTCATGAGCGTTATTTGCAGCTACTCCATTTGTCACATTTGTCGTAGTTTCCGCTTCAACTGAATAGCAATGAGGAGTTTCATCCTTCTTGAAGCCTGCAGGAGCTTCAGCTTCCACAACGCAGTAAATCTTAGATTTAGCATCGTCACCATTGCCAATGAACAAATCTGCAGAAGTTACGCCATGTTCATCAGTTTCATCAAGCTTAATGGCATTAGCATCATTACTACCCTTATCTAACTTTGCTTCAATCTCTGCTTTGGTCTTTCCCTCAGTAACATCTGCAAGAACTGTATTAGCAATGACTGGATACACAGTGAACTTAGCACCCTTCAAAGGCTTCTTGCCGCTATTAGTATCTTTAGCATCATTGAACTTGGTGATCTTCAAGGTAGCAAAATGCGAAGTACCGTGAGGATTCTTATCACATTTATTCGGATTTTCTTTAGTTGGAACACATGGATTGTCTTCGTCACCCTCACCAATCTTGTTATCATCAATCCAAGCATTAATCGCATTGGTGAAATTCTTGGTTCCTTTAGTAATCTTAGTGTTTAAAGTGACTTTCAAAACGTAAGTATTCGCACTGAAATCTTTGGAGATCGCTGTCAACTTCGAAGCAGAAAGCTCAAACTTTACTTTCGCAGGAGTTGAGTCCGCCTTTGCTGTTGACGTAACCGTGTAGTCAGTGTTTACAGTAAGAGGTTCATCAGTTGCTTGAGTATTACCAGTCTTTGCCTTTTTAACAAGCTTCACGTTAGTTACGTCTTTATACGTCAAACCTTCAGGAAGAGAATCAACAAAGCCAATCTTCTTATAAGTTTGATTATCAGAAGGAGGCATCAAAGGAATAGAAATATCCCATGGAATAACGGTGTCACCATTTTTATCAACATAAAGCTTAGTTGGGGTCTCAGCTTTCTTTGTAGGAACATCATCGCTGGTATCGTTCTTTGGATACACATTGACGTCATAAAGCCATTCCCATGATGTATCAGTTTTGTGAGATAAAGGTGTAGTTACGAAGAACGGATCAACCTTACCAGTAACAGTTACAGGCTTCCAATTTCCTCCATCCTTAATTTTAGCATCTTTTGTGTCAGTTTCTTCAACGTAGTAAAGGGATTCTGCAAGTTTATCAAATTTTACAGAACCATCATCACCAGTTGTGTCAGCCTTAACTTTAGTCTTTGCAAATTTAGGAGTACTACCTTCGAAGAATGATGCAGCTTTTTTAGTTTTAGGATCTAATTTTTGAATCTCTTCAATTCTTTTCCAACCTTCAGGAGTAGACAAATCAATCTTCTTGTCATCGTCCCTTGTGCCACTTGTAAGTGTGACTTTGTAAAGCGTAAATTCAACGCCCTTGACTTCCTTCTTACCATTAACAGTAGTACTCTGATTAGATCCATCAGATCGAGTTCCAGTTTCAGGACCTTGATACTTGTGAATTGTTATAGAAGTACCCTTGTCTTTTTTAGTAGCATCAATGTTGCCAACATTAGCACCATCAGCATAAGCAACAGAGCCAGCAATACAGCATGTTCCGAGCGTGCATACCGCCGCCAAAACAGCAACGGTGCGCTTCAGCGAATTCGTATTTAAACGCATGTTTCCTCTCTTCTTTAGAGTGACATCTCGTTATGAGAATTTCGTGTTTAGAAAGAGTCGCCCATGTGATTAGACTTTTCCGCAAAAATCGCATAAATATCGCGAATTACAGATTCCTCTCACCGGGCTTCTAGGCACACTAAAGCCGTGTGCCAAACCTTCATTGACTAAAATAGACTAGCATTTTACGGTATGAAAATCACCTAAAAATCACCTAGCAAAAGCCTACTAAAATAAGCTTTTAATACCCCCCCCCCCGGTATTGTTGAAATATCAGTGTTTTCTCAGCTTAATAAGTGATTAAAATTGTTAAAAATTCTTTCCGAATTTTTGCTAAATTCGCACCTCGGCGTGTCGAATAAATCGTGTCGTTATCGCTCAGGCAGGTAATCGTTCGCGCGTTTGTTCCCTTTTTAAGCACATACGGCTACAAACACGGGCAAAATTAAACAAAAGCAGGATAAAGTAAACAAAGACAAGCAAATCAAGTCAAATCGCATTTTATAGCAAAATGTCGATTCTGCAATAAATCATCAAAATAAAATTGTCGATTCTGCAAAAATTTGCTAAAATAAAATAATCGATTTTGCAAAGAATGGCGGAATTACAATGATTTATAACCTTAATCAATCAGCATCCAGCACAACAAACACTGCACGCAAATTTCCACGCAAAATCTATTCGCACATGCTCAATTGGAAAAACTCTTCTAACGGGAAAACAGCACTACTCATAGAAGGACCACGACGCGTAGGAAAATCCACTATTGTAAAAGAGTTTGCGCAAAATGAGTATGAAAGCTACATACTAGTTGATTTTTACACTGCATCTCCAGAAGTAAAACAACTATTTGAAGACCTTTCAGATTTAAACTACATCTTCTTGCAACTCCAGCTTATATATAAAACAAGCCTCAAAGAACGCAAGTCGTGCATTATTTTTGATGAAGTTCAACTCTGCCCAAAAGCGCGCCAAGCAATTAAAGCCCTAGTCAACGACGGAAGATACGACTACATAGAAACGGGCTCACTAATTTCAATCCACAAAAACGTTAAAAATATTCTTATTCCAAGCGAAGAACGCAAACTAAAAATGCATCCTATGGATTATGAGGAATTTAAATGGGCACTTGGCGACAATACAACCATTCCGCTTCTAAAAAAACTCTACGATTCTAAAAAACCAATCGGTCAAGCAGCATGCAGAAAAATGCTAAGAGATTTTAGACTTTATATGCTTGTTGGAGGAATGCCACAAGCTGTTGAAAGCTATATTGAAACCAACGATTTTAGTGCTGTAGATAGAGTAAAACGCGATATTCTTTCACTTTACGAAGATGATTTTATAAAAATAGACCCTACTGGTAAAATATCTGCAATTTTTGATTCTATACCAGCTCAGCTCATGTCTAACACTTCCCGTTACCATGTTTCGAGCGTTCTTGCTGGCAACAGAGCAAATACTGTTCTTGAACAACTAGCTCAACTAGAAGATTCTGGAACTGTGCTAATCTCCCACCATACTAACGATCCTAATTCTGGAATGGCTCAACACAAAGATTTATCTAAGTTCAAACTCTTTCTTGCAGATACTGGTTTGTTTGTTACGTTAGCATTTAAAGACAAGTCTTTTACAAGCAACGACATTTATATTCGATTGTTAAACGATAAGTTGCAAGTAAATCTAGGTTATGTATACGAAAATATTGTTGCTCAAACTTTGAGCACTCATGGACACGAATTGTATTATCACACTTTTATGGACGGCGACGCGCGCTTAATCGCGGACGATACTAATGTTGAGATTGACAATCACGATAATCGAAATAATCACAACAATCGCAGCTATGAAGTAGATTTCTTGATTGCTGATAAGAACAAGATTGTGCCGATTGAAGTAAAGAGCTCAGGTTATAAAACGCATGCTTCGCTTGATACTTTCGCGCGCAAGTTTTCTTCGCGAATCGCACGGGAAATTCTGATTTATACAAAAGACTACCAACATAACGGAATGCTGGAATACATTCCAATAGTAATGACTGAGTTCTTGTAATTCGCTCACGTCTTCGCTTGCGTTGAAAGCACATACGACTACAAACACGGGCAAAAATAAACAAACACAGGCGAATCTACGACTTCGAGCTTAAAGCGTAGCGCGAGAGGCGCTTTGACTGAGCTTGAAATTGCATAACGCATTTCAAGCTCCTTCAAAGCGTGATTTGGCTCAAGCATAAAGTCCAGTGGACTTTATGTGCCAAATCAGCCGAGCGGCTACTAATAGCCGCGAGGAATAGAGCGCTGAGCCGCTCAAACGTAAAGTCCAGTGGACTTTACGTGCGGCAAAAACGTGAGCGCGCTTAGACCGCGCGAACGAAGTGACCGCACTTTACACCAGATTTAATACAAAACACGCAAACGCAAAAAACAAAAGCCGCTGCAAGATGTGTAAAACAACTTGCAACGGCTAATTCAATTCAGACTAGCAAAATCAAACCTAGAGATTTAAGCAAATCACCCATAAATAATATAGATAGCCTAAAATCGCCAGTTATACCTAGCCTGATTAGTTAAGGTCATCGTCATAATCACCCTGACCACCCTGATCATCAAGGAAGTCATCTGGATTAAACTCATCCCCAAGCTGCATGTCGCCAAAATCAATGTTCGAGAAATCAACATCTCCCATGTTGCTCTCGCCAAAGTTTGACGGAGTGCCATCTGCTCCACCCAAACCAAGGTTTGGATAAACAGCATCACGCACCTCAGGATCTGCAAAGACATCCGCATTACGATAACGCGCCAAACCAGTACCAGCTGGGATGAGCTTACCAATAATAACGTTCTCCTTCAAGCCCTTAAGATCATCTTCCTTCTGGCTCAAAGCAGCTTCAGTAAGCACGCGTGTAGTCTCCTGGAAGGATGCGGCAGAAAGCCAAGAATCTGTAGCCAAAGAAGCCTTTGTAATACCCATAAGCTCTGGACGACCAGCAGCAGGTTTACCACCATTCTTAACAGCCTCAAGATTTGCTTCACGGAACTTAGCCTGATCCACAAGTTCGCCTGGAAGAAGGTTCGTGTCTCCAGAATCAATCACCGTAATGCGGCGAAGCATCTGGTGAACAATAACCTCAATATGCTTATCGTGAATATCAACGCCCTGAGAACGGTACACGTTGTGCACTTCTTCCACAATGTTCACCTGAGCAGCACGAGGACCAAGAATTCGCAGAATCTTCTTAGGATCCACAGAACCTTCAATCAGCTGCGTACCAACCTCAACGTGGTCTCCATCCTTAACAAGCATTGGAGCACGACGAGTTACTGGGTAAACGATTGGCTCAACCGTAGTATCGTCTGGAGTCAAAGTCACCTGACGACCATGGTCAGTATCCTCAACCTTCACAACACCTGGGAACTCAGCAATTGGAGCCTCTCCCTTAGGTGTACGAGCCTCGAAAAGCTCGGTAACACGAGGAAGACCCTGCGTAATATCGCTTGCCGAAGCAACACCACCAGAGTGGAAGGAACGAAGCGTAAGCTGCGTACCAGGCTCACCAATGGACTGTGCTGCAACAATACCAACAGCCTCGCCAACATCAACAAGAGAGCTTGTAGCCAAAGACCAACCGTAGCACTTTGCGCAAACGCCACGCTTAGACTCGCAAGTAAGCACAGAACGAGCCTTAACTTCTTCGACACCATGCGCAACCAAGTCACGCAAAACATCCATCGAAAGCGCGTCACCACACTTAGCCAAAACGGTTGTACCATCTGCTGGATCGAGAACATCTGCAGCAAGCAAGCGCGAGTATGGACCACCATCAGCAGCCTTAACAAGCGTCAAATTGCCATTTTCGTCGCGGTCCGCAATCTTCATCATAAGACCACGCTTTGTGCCGCAATCTTCCTCACGAACAATAACTTCCTGAGAAACGTCCACAAGACGACGAGTCAAGTAACCAGATTCTGCAGTACGAAGTGCGGTATCAGCCAAGCCCTTACGCGCACCGTGCTGGGAGATGAAGTACTCCAACACAGAAAGACCATCACGGTAGTTTGACTTAACAGGACGAGGAATAATCTCACCCTTAGGGTTTGCCACTAAGCCTCGCATACCAGCAATCTGACGAATCTGCATCCAGTTACCGCGTGCACCAGACTGAACCATGATGTTCACGTTGTTATCATCATGGAAGTTCTCGCGCATAGCATCTGCAACCTTATCGGTGCATTCAGTCCACAAGTTAATCAACTCTTGACGACGCTCTTCATCTGTAAGAAGACCCATATCGTACTGGGAGTTAATCTTTGCAGCCTGATTCTCGTAGTCTTGTGCAATAGCCTCACGATTTGAAGGAAGCACAATATCAGAGAATGCCATTGTAACGCCAGACCAAGGTGCTCGAGTAAAGCCAAGATCCTTCAAAGCATCAAGGGATGCGGCTACCTGAGCAGTGGAATAACGTGTAGCAATATCGTCAACAATCTTGGAGAGAACACCCTTTGGAACCTGCTGGTTCACAAACGGATAGTCCTCTGGAAGAGTGCCGTTAAACAACACGCGACCGTAGGATGTGGCGAACAATACAGTTCCATCCTTAAAGCGCTCTTCATGAACAACATCTGGGCTGCCTGGCTCTGGATCTACGACCTTAAGTTCTCCTGGCTCCCAATCCTTTGGTAGCACAAAGTCCTCTGGCACGCGGATTAATACCTTTGCCTGCATGTCAATCTCATGCTTGTCGAGTGCCATTTGAGCCTCTGCTAGCGAAGAGAAGATTCTGCCTTGACCCTTTGCACCGTCTATTACTGTAGACAAGTAGTACAAGCCCAAAATCATATCCTGAGATGGCATGGTAACAGTGTGACCATCTGCTGGCTTCAAGATATTGTCGGATGCCATCATCAAGCTGCGAGCTTCTGCCTGAGCTTCGGCGGAAAGTGGCAAATGCACTGCCATCTGGTCACCATCGAAGTCAGCGTTGAATGCGGCGCAAGCAAGTGGTGGAAGGTGAATTGCTTTACCTTCAACCAGAATTGGCTCAAATGCCTGAATACCCAAACGGTGAAGTGTAGGAGCACGGTTAAGAAGCACAGGATGTTCAGAAATAACTTCCTCAAGCACACCCCAAACCTCGGAATCTCCGCGATCTACAAGGCGCTTTGCGCTCTTCATATTCTGAGCAAAGCCCTGATCCACCAAACGCTTAATAACGAATGGCTTAAACAGCTCCAACGCCATTGGCTTAGGCAAACCGCATTGATGCATGCGGAGGCTTGGGCCAACAACGATTACGGAACGGCCAGAATAATCAACTCGCTTACCGAGCAAGTTCTGGCGGAATCGACCCTGCTTACCTTTAAGCATATCGGAAAGCGACTTTAGTGGACGGTTCGATGCACCAGTTACTGGGCGACCACGACGACCGTTGTCGAAGAGTGAATCGACTGCTTCCTGAAGCATGCGCTTTTCGTTATTAAGCATGATTTCAGGAGCACCAAGTTCAATCAACCTCTTCAAACGATTGTTACGGTTGATTACTCGACGGTACAAGTCGTTCAAATCGGATGTTGCAAAGCGTCCACCATCAAGCTGAACCATTGGTCGCAAATCTGGTGGGATTACTGGAATAACGTCCAAAACCATTGCTTCTGGCTTGTTTCCAGTAGTCAAGAACGCGTTTACAACTTTAAGTCGCTTCAAAGCGCGCGCCTTGCGCTGACCAGTACCATTGTCGATTTCTTCGCGAAGTTCTACGGCAGCAGACTTAAGGTCGAAGTCCTGCAAGCGCTTCTTGATTGCTTCAGCACCCATGCAGCCTTCAAAATAGTCACCGTAGCGGTCTTCCATTTCTCGCCAAAGGTCAACATCGCCTTCCATATCTCCTGCTCGTAAGCCCTTAAAGCGATCGAAAACTGCGTTCAAACGCTGAATCTGCTCATCGTAGCGAGTACGAATAGCAGCCATTTCTCGCTCTGCTCCAGCGCGTAATTTAGACTTTGCGTTGCCTTTTGCTTCGCCTGATTCTTCCAGCTCGTGCAGGTCTTCTTCTACCTTCTTTGCGCGAGCTTCAATCTCATTGTCGCGGCGCTTACGAAGATTGCCGATTCCCGTATCGAACTCGTCTTGCAAGTCTGGAAGATCTTGGTGACGCTGCTCTTCATCTACCTTAGTAACCATGTAGGCTGCAAAGTAAATAACCTTTTCCAAGTCTTTTGGAGCAATATCAAGCAGGTAACCCAAGCGGCTTGGCACACCCTTGAAGAACCAAATGTGTGTTACAGGAGCCGCAAGCTCAATATGACCCATGCGTTCACGGCGAACGCGGCTGCGTGTAACTTCCACGCCGCATCGCTCGCACACGATTCCCTTAAAGCGCACGCGCTTATACTTACCGCACGCGCACTCCCAGTCGCGAGTAGGACCGAAAATCTGCTCACCGAACAGACCATCCTTCTCTGGTTTAAGGGTACGGTAATTAATGGTTTCTGGCTTCTTAACCTCGCCGTGGCTCCAGCTACGGATGTCGTCGGCGGTTGCCAGTCCAATCCTCAGTTTGTCAAATGCGTTGACGTCCAGCACTATTATCGTCCTGTCTCATGAAATTGTTTTTCTAAGTTTCTTAAAGTGATTAGTGATTAGTGATTAAGTTATTTCTACTCACTGGCATCACTGGTATTCAGGTTCTTGAATAACTTGATCTTCCTTGGCGGACGAATCTGGTCGCGCACCAATGTTGAAGCCCAAATCTTCAGAAGACGACACCGGATCATCATCCTCATCCTTCATGTCAATTGCCACTCCTTCGGAGTTAAGCACCTCAACATTCAAGGAGAGAGACTGCATTTCCTTGAGCAACACCTTGAAGGACTCAGGAATACCAGCTGGTGGAAGGTTATCGCCCTTGACAATAGCGCCATACACGCGCACGCGGCCGTCAACGTCATCAGACTTTGTGGTCATCATTTCGTGCAATGTGTAAGCAGCGCCATAAGCCTCAAGCGCCCACACTTCCATTTCGCCGAAGCGCTGGCCGCCGAACTGCGCCTTACCACCCAACGGCTGCTGGGTAATCATAGAGTAAGGACCAGTGGAACGAGCGTGAATCTTATCATCAACCAAGTGATGCAGCTTCAAGATGTACATGTAGCCAACAGAAATTGGCTTAGGGAATGGCTCACCAGTGCGGCCGTCAAACAATGTTGCCTTACCGTCGGAACCAACAAGCTTATTGCCATCGCGGTCTGCAAGCGTAGTGCTCAAAAGACCCTTCAAGGTTTCTGGGCGCACGCCGTCGAACACTGGAGTTGCAACAGGAGTGCATGGATCGCCGTGCTCAGCGCCTTCTGGCACATACTTCTTCCAAGCAGCCTCAAGGTCTGGATCCAAATTAATATCCCAACCAGCGTGAGCAATCCAACCCAAGTGAAGCTCGAGCACCTGACCCAAGTTCATTCGAGAAGGCACACCCAACGGGTTAAGCATAATGTCTACTGGAGTACCATCAGCCAAGAATGGCATATCCTCTTCTGGCAAAATGCGGGAAATAACACCCTTGTTGCCGTGGCGACCAGAAAGCTTATCGCCCTGCGTAATCTTACGATGCTGAGCAATGTACACGCGAATCATCTGGTTTACGCCATTTGGAAGCTCATCGCCATCGTCTTCAGCGTCTTCACGAGTGATTTCCTTAACAGCAATCACAGTACCAGTTTCGCCGTGTGGCACGCGCAAAGAAGTGTCTCGAACTTCACGGCTCTTTTCGCCAAAGATTGCACGAAGCAAGCGCTCTTCTGGAGTAAGCTCAGTCTCGCCCTTAGGCGTTACCTTACCAACCAAAATGTCGCCAGCTTCCACCTCGGCACCAATGCGAATAATACCGCGCTCGTCGAGGTTTGCAATAGCGTCTTCGCCAACGTTTGGAAGGTCGCGAGTAATCTCTTCGGCACCAAGCTTGGTTTCACGAGCATCGATTTCGTACTCTTCAATGTGAATCGAAGAAAGCGTATCGTCTTGCACAAGACGCTGGGAAATAATAATAGCATCCTCGTAGTTGTAACCATTCCAAGGCATAAACGCAACGAGCAAATTCTTGCCGAGTGCAAGCTCACCCTTGTCTGTTGCAGGACCGTCTGCCAAAACTGTACCAGCTTCAACACGCTCGCCATCTTTAATAAGTGGCACCTGGTTGTAGCAAGTAGTCTGGTTAGAACGCTGGAACTTAGAAAGCTTGTAGCTGGACTGAGTTCCATCGTCGTTCATAACGCGAATAATATCTGCAGAAACGTAGGTTACAACGCCTGGCTTTTCGGAAAGAATCACGTCTCCAGAATCAACTGCAGCACGCCATTCGGAACCCGTACCAACAAGTGGACGCTCCGACTTAATAAGCGGCACAGCCTGACGCTGCATGTTGGTACCCATCAAAGCACGGTGGCCTTCATCGTGCTCCAAGAATGGAATCAAGCTTGCGCCGAGGGAAACCATCTGACGTGGAGAAACATCCATGTAGTCAACAGTGCTTACAGGAACATCGACTGCTTCTTCTTCGTCAACACGAGCAAGTGCCTGAGTGCCAACAAAGTTGCCATTTTCATCGAGTTCCTGATTTGCCTGAGCAATAACGTGCTCGGCTTCGCGATCTGCAGTCATATATTCGACTTCGTTAGTCACATGACCATTAACGACCTTACGATAAGGTGTTTCAATAAAGCCGAATGGGTTGATGCGACCAAAGGTTGCAAGCGAACCGATAAGACCGATGTTTGGACCTTCTGGGGATTCGATTGGGCACATACGACCAAAGTGGGATGGGTGCACGTCTCGAACTTCCATAGATGCGCGGTCTCTAGAAAGACCACCAGGACCAAGAGCCGAAAGACGACGCTTGTTTGTAACGCCCGCCAAAGGATTGTTCTGATCCATAAACTGGCTAAGCTGAGAAGTTCCGAAGAACTCCTTAATAGTAGCGTTAACTGGTCGAATGTTAATCAACGACTGTGGTGTAATCGCCTCAGCATCTTGCGTGGTCATGCGCTCGCGCACAACGCGCTCCATACGGCTTAAGCCAGTACGAATCTGATTCTGTACAAGCTCACCAACCTGACGGATTCGACGGTTTCCAAAGTGATCGATATCGTCCACGTCTACACGCAATTGCACATCTTCGCCATCACGCTTGCCCGGGAAGGTCTTTTCACCCGAGTGCAAAGTAACCAAATACTTGATTGTGGCAATAATGTCTTCGCGATTCAAGCTGCGATCGTTGTAATCCGCTTCCAAACCAAGCTTGCGATTAATCTTATAGCGACCAACGCGCGCCAAATCGTAGCGCTTTGTGTTGAAGTAGAAGGATTCGAGCAAATTGCGACCCGCGTCTGGAGTTGCGGTATCTGCTGGGCGAATCTTGCGATACAAGTCTGTAAGAGCATCATTTTGAGTGTCGATTGGCTCTTTTTCTAGAGCGTCGAGAACAAGAGGATACCCTTGGAATGCCTCTGCAATTTCTGGCTTAGTCATGCCAATTGCCATCAAGAACACGATTGCAGACTGCTTACGCTTGCGATCTACGCGCACGCCAAGAACATCGCGCTTATCAATCTCAAACTCAAGCCACGCTCCGCGACTTGGAATGATTTTTGCGCCAAAAACGTCTTTGTCGGAAGTGCGATCTTGCGTGCGGTCAAAATACACGCCTGGGGAACGCACAAGCTGGGACACGATTACGCGCTCAGTGCCGCCAATAATGAATGTTCCGTGTGGTGTTTGCAGCGGGAAATCACCCATAAACACAGTCTGGCTCTTAATCTCGCCAGTTTCGCCGTTTTCAAACTCTGCGTTTACATACAAAGGAGCGGAATATGTGTAATCCTTCTCTTTGCACTCAAGCACAGTGTGACGTGGCTCTTCAAAATATGGATCCGAGAATGTGAGGCTCATTGTCTCAGCAAAATTCTCAATTGGAGAAATCTCTTGGAACACTTCTTCCAAACCAGAGACATGAGGCACAGTGTGAGTGCCATTTGCCTCATCTTCTTCGACGCGCTTCTTCCAACGCTCGGAGCCGATCAGCCAGTCAAAGCTGTCGGTTTGCACACCGAGGAGGTATGGCACATCGATTGGCTCACAAATGGAGCCGAAATTCACACGATCCGACGCTTTATGCAATTTAATGCTGTGCTCGTCGGCACGCGCGATGACTTTGGTGGTGTTCGTCGTAGCTTGTTCAGCAGCCAATGGACGTTCCTTTATCGCTAGCTAGTTTTCTTAATCCTTGGGAGCTTTAGAAAATCGCAGCAAACGCGCTTAAAATCAACGATTTTGGGTTTGCGGGCGCCTTCTTCGGTTCCTTGAGTATGCCCGCTATATGACACACCTTGTACAAAGAAACGATTTTACCCCTTCACATCGACTTTTGGCGCCATTTGTGCATGTGCTAGCGAACAGAAATAACCACGGGATTGCTTTGTAATCCTGACACATCCTTATGCGCAATTTGTGCAATGTAAGTTCCGCGCGAAACTTTAGGCAAGTCGGCGTCATCTAAGCAATCCTTGCCGGTAGGCGTTCCGACTGTAGCATCCGTGCTCCATACGATTTTTTTCTCGTACGAATCACCTTTTGCCATTAACAAAGGCTTGAGTGGAATTCCGCACACATCTGATCTCCACTGCGGCTCTATTTTCTGCTGCTTTTCTTGCTTTTCTCTAGATTTATCTGATTTATCTGATTTATCAGCACTTACGCTGTCTCCAATTGTCAAC
>ERZ1673750.129-NODE-129-length-75110-cov-8.426980_pt1 | contig 75110 bp, 73 predicted proteins | sample MGYA00580203_ERZ1673750 | MGnify/ENA primary metagenome ERZ1673750 (study PRJEB41218, sample SAMN15661763) | gut metagenome | host: Homo sapiens | place: Canada: London | collected 2015-08-20/2019-03-30 | study: EMG produced TPA metagenomics assembly of... | reverse complement strand
TTCATGGCCTTTTTGTTTAACACTTAGTGTTGCACTTCAATTTTAAATCCGGGTCCATTATTAATTCCTTTCATAGAAAACTAAATTCCTTTTCTAAAGGGGTCAAGAGCTATTATATACAGTTTTCTCAGCAGTTACATTCGCAAAAAAGAAAAATGCTAAATTTATTTAAAATATTTAGATTTTTTATGCAATAAGGACAAATAGCTAGGAGAAAGAACAAAGAATATCTCCCCATCTATTGATGTAACGCTAAAACATAATTTACTTTCTTTCTTTTTTGTGTATACTAAATATACACAAAAAAGAAAGAGGCGTACAACTATGACTGTAAAATTAAGAAAAGTTGGAAATTCAAAAACTTTAACAGTTCCTAAAGATATAATAATTACTAGTAAAGAGTATACTGTGAAAAATGAGGGGATGAATATAGTTTTTACACCCGTCGTGAAGAAAAAGAAAAATATTTTTGCAACCAAAGAATGGCAAAATTATGATTATCAAAAAGACATAGAAAATGACGTGGAACTACAATCAGTAAAACCAGTGGGACGTGAGGTAGTTGATTAATGATTTATCCGAAAAAGGGAGATATTGTTAAAGCAGATGCAGAACCTCATTCCGGACATGAAATGGGTGGCCATAATCCGCATAAAGGTAATATTAGAAGACATTATGTGGTAATGAGTACCAGTGCCTATAATAAATCAACACATATGTTTATAGGGATGCCGATTACTACTTCAGATAAATATCAAGGCAACCCACATTACGAGCCAATATTAATTCCAGGCAGTAATGGCACTGGAGTAAAAGGTTATGTTGTTTTATGGCAACTTCAGAATTTTGACTTTGAATCTAGAAATGGAGAAATTGTTAATCACGTAAATATTCAGCTATTAGACAAACTTCAAGGTTTCGCGAATGATATGGTGGGACTAGAATAGGTAAAACAATTATGCCAATTTTAAGGCTAGTTCGATTATGCTGAGAGGACGATTCTGAGGTCAAGTTCGACTGCAGAGGTTAAAATATTAATAATCATTTAATGCAATAGAATGCTAATTCTTATTTTTATGGGAAATTAGCATTCTTTTTTGTACTTTCTAACTATGTAGAATAATGAGATTTTATTCTACATAGTACATCTAATCATGCATTATTCTGCTATGCCAATTTTGGGGTGTGTTGATTATGTAGTATAATTAGCTATAGACTAATTATTCAACATAGAGTGACGAAATACTTGTATATCAAGGACTAATATAAAAATTGACAGAAGGAGACGTAAATTGAAGCATAAAGATACTCGTCCAATTACTGATCCAATAATTTTAAAGAAGTTTTTGAAACATTTACGTGAAGATACTAGTATGGGAGAAAGAAACTATGCTATATTTCAAACCGGTAAAGCAACCTTACTACGGGTAAGTGATGTTCTAGCTTTGAAAAAGAATGATGTCTTTCAAGCCAATGGCAGAGTTAAGAAAAATGCTTATATCGTTGACAAAAAGACAAAAAAGCCTAACCGATTATATTTAACTCCAGTTAGTGATGTTTTAGAGGATTACTATGATTGGCTGCAAGAATATGAAAAGAAGCATCCCTACACGAAGCTGTTTTCTTCTGAATGGCTATTTCCAAGTTCTAGGAGATTAGGTGAGGATGTTCCAATAAGAGAAAATAGTTTTTATAGAATTTGTCATCAGACCGGGCTTAAAATTGGGGTTAATTGGATTGGCTCACACTCAATGAGAAAAACAGGAGCTTTTATGGTTTATCAGCAGACTAATCATAATACTGCTTTAGTTATGAAAATGCTAAATCACTCCAGTGAAGCAATGACTTTAAGATAGAGACCGTAAAATATTTTGTGTAAGGATGAATATTTCCTTAATTTTATTTTCCTGAATATTAGAAAAAGGAATCCTTTTCCCGTATGATTGATTTGAACGAAAAACATACTAGAAAAGAGATTCCTTCATGAATGATTTTACCAAAGATATGGCTAATGCTCTATTCAATCAGGATAAAATTAATGATTTATTTAGACAAAAGCTCCAACAGGCTGTCAATGACCTGCTTGAATCCGAATTGACTGCCTTTTTAGGCTACAATCCTTATGAGCGCGATGGCTGGAATACCGGAAATTCTAGAAATGGTGCTTATTACCGCAAGGTTGATACGCAATTCGGACAAATAGAAATCAAAGTTCCTAGAGACAGAAACGGTGAGTTTCATCAACACACTATGCCAGATTATAAAAGGCATACTGATGTTTTAGAGCAAACTGTTATCAAGCTCTATTCCAAGGGCGTCACAACCCGAGAAATCGCTGATTTGATTGAGAAAATGTATGGCGGCTATTATTCTCCAGCTATGGTTTCCAATATTTCTAAAGAAATGATTCCCAAAGTTGAGGCATATCATCAGCGACATCTGTCAGATAAGTTCTTCTGCGTTTATCTCGATGCCACCTATATTCCTCTTAAGCGGGTCACTTATGAGCGCGAAGCAGTTTATATCGCCATCGGTATCAAACCTAATGGTCATAAAGAAGTGATTGACTACTGTATTGCGCCTACTGAAAATATTGAGATTTGGAGCGAAATGCTCAAAGGCTTCAAGAGTCGCGGCCTTGAACAGGTAGAGCTCTTCTTGTCTGACGGAGTAGTTGGCATGAAAGAGGCTATCTGCCAGTCCTATCCTAAAGCGCATTTTCAACGCTGCTTGGTACACGTCATGCGTAATATCAGTGCCAAAATGCGGGTTGACGATCGAAAAAAGCACTGGATGAATTCAAGCAGATTCATACTCAGTCAAACAAAGAAATGACTGTACAGGTGCTGCATGAATTCTATCAAAACTGGGAAAAAGCCTACAAAAACGTAGTTAGAGATCTTAGACAGGTTGAGCCTGATCTGTTAACCTTTTACAACTATTCGCCAGCTATTAGAGCTTCAATTTACTCAACTAACATGATTGAATCCTTTAACAACAGGCTTAAGCGGAAAACCAAGCCTAAAACAGAATTTCCAACTGAGCAGTCGCTTGACACCTTTATTGGAGTTCAGGCAATGGATTACAATGACCGTTACTTTAACAGGATTCATAAAGGATTTGGGCAAGTTCGAGACACCCTAGAATCCTATTTTGATTAAAAGATAAGTAAAAAAGTCAATCAACGAGAGAGATTATTTACACAAACTTCTTGACAGTCTCTAATGTCTTAACTGTTAACTTAGGAAAATGTCCTAATTGTAGTAAGTATGACATAATTTCCTTTATTGGAGGTTATAGTTAGAGTGAATAGGATTGATTTAACTATGAAATATGATGAACAGTACAAAGTCATTAAGGATCTTGTAGATCACAACGGCAATAAGAAAAGAGCAGCCTTGAAGCTAGGAATATCCGTTAGACAAATAAACAGGAGAATCAAGCAGTATCAAGCTAAAGGAAAAGCGGCCTTCGTTCATGGGAACAAAGACCGCAAACCTGTTAATTGTCTCACCACAGAAATTAACAATCAAATTGTAACCTTATACCGTACTAAATATCAAGACTGCAATATAAAACATTTTGTACAGCTGTTAGATCGCTTTGAGGACATTCATGTCTCTTATACCAAAGCTTACAGCCTGCTCAAGCAGCAGGATATTCTTTCCCCTAAGCCTTGGAGAAAGACTAAGCGTGCCTTAGCCAAAAAGAAATGGCATAAGCAGCACCCTAAGCAAAGCAAACAAGAAGTCAGCGCTGCAGTTGATCATCAACTAGCTTTGGCAGATGCTCATCCTCGCCATGAAAGATGCAAGTACTTCGGCGAAGAAATTCAGATGGATGCTTCTGTCTTAGTCTGGTTTGGTAAGCGTAAGGCTTACCTGCACCTTGCAATCGACAACGCTACTGGCATTATTGTCGGGGCTTATTTTGACTGGGAAGAGACTTTGAATGGCTACTATCACGTCTTTGAGCAAATTCTTAAGGAATATGGCATTCCCCTTTGCTTTAAGACTGATAATCGGACTGTATTCAATTATGAGACTGCTCAAACCAAAGCTGCCCATAAAGATGTGCTGACACAATTTGGCTATGCCTGCAAAACTCTTGGCGTAGATCTAAAAACTACTAGTGTTTCTCAAGCCAAAGGCATGGTTGAAAGAGCTAACCAAACCGTCCAAGGTCGCCTTAAGCCAGAACTAAGATTGGCTGGAATCATGACAATCAACGAGGCAAATAAATACCTGCATGATGTGTTTGTTCCTGACTTTAACCAAAACTTCAGTCAGACTAGTCGTAAAGCCTGGTCTGTTTTTGAAAAGGCTCCTGATGACCGCAAAATCAATTATACCTTGGCCGTTCTCACTGGCAGAGTGTTTGATAGCGGCTCAGCTATTTCTTTCAAAAACAAGCTTTATCAAGCAACAGATGAATATGGCAAATTAGTCTGCTTCATGAAAGGAACTAAATGTCTGGTAATTGAAGCCCTAGATGGACAACTGCTAACGACAGTAGATGAGCATGTATATCTGCTTAAATAAATTCCTAAGAATGCCAAAATATCGCCAGAAGTAGACCAAGAGCCTAAAAAGAAAAGGACCAAGAAAAAGTGGATTCCACCAATGTCACATCCATGGAAGCGAGAATCATTCATAAAGCAACAAAAGAGAGCTCATAAATACCATCAATACGTATAAAAATAGCGGAGAGCAAATTCTCCGCTAATAATTAAATAATTTTGGGACATTTTCCTAAATTATTGACATATTTTTATGATAATTCATTTGCAAGCGTAAGTCCTCGTAAATTGGTTTTCCACCTAAAATGTCCAGAATGTAGTAAGCAACGAAAGTAACAATAATCATTGGCAATACTTGCTGGACAGTCCCAATCATTTCAGTCAGTAGCATAATTGCTGTGAATGGTGCTTTTTCTATTGCACCAAAATATGCGGCCATGGAAATCACTAGGATATGAGGGAAGTACATTGGCAAAATAATCTGCAATTTTATCATAATATTGGCGCAAATTATTCCCAATAATGCCCCAAGAACTAGGATAGGCATGAAAATACCATCAGGTACGGAAGAATCATATGAAAGCATTGAAAAGACAAACCGAATTATCAAGAATAAGATCGGTAGTAAAAGAAAGTCCCATGATCCAAAGGCTTTGACATTCCAATTCAAATTGAATAAATTATCAATTAACACATGTGAACCACCGAGTAAGTGGGCATTAAATAGACCAACTGGAATAATTAAAATTAAAGGAATGATACTGTGATAGGCTGCAGGGATTTTTTTAATTTTACTGAACCATGGCTTTAGCGAAAGTAGTACATATTGATAAATGTATGCCATTATTCCCAAAAAGATACCAATTAAAGGTAAAGCCCAGTATGCAGTAACAGGTAAATAATCGTTAACGGGTAAATAAAGGAATGGTTTGTTTCCAAAGGCTAGAATAGTAACGAAGTCAGCTGAAAAAGTGGCGGCCAAGACGGCTACTACTTTTTGAGGTTTAAAATCAAAAGTAATTTCTTCGACCAAGAAAAGTGCACCAGCTATTGGCGCGCTAAAGGCGGCAGCCAATCCTGCAGCCACACCGCATTATTGTAGCGTTCTCAAATTTTCCTTGTTAGATTTAAATACTTTTTCTGCTAATCCTTGACCAACCATTGCGCCCATTTCAATACAAGGACCTTCACGACCTAGCATTAATCCAGGACAGATAGCTAATAAGCCTCCAATAAATTTCCGCCAAAGAATGGACCACCATGGCATCTTATTTTCATTTAAAAGAACAGCCTCGATTTGTGGTACCCCTGAGCCAATTACTTGTTCAAGGTAAGGCGCAGTTATTTTACCTAATGTTATTGCAATAATGAACATCAATAAGATGTAGGGTACGATCAGTACTCGCTGGGCTGCCATTTGCGGATAAATTTGATAAAGCAACTTCATAGTTTGATCAATAATCCAGCGAAATGCGCTAACTATAACTCCAGTAGTTAGCCCAACTGAAATTGCTTGAACCAAAGTTTTAGTCATGTTGGTTGAAAAAAGGTTTTGCTAAAATCTGTTTTGCATTTTTAATCATTACATTTCCCCATATTACAGACGATACATCCTTTTTATCCTAACAAAATATAGCAAAAAAGGCATTTATGTTTTTGATGAATGATCTTATTTTTGTAAAAATTGTTGTTCCCAATCATAGACATTTTTTATATGCTTCTTTAAAGCGTTAGAGGCTAACAAAATATCTTTTTTCTCAACTGCAGAAATAATATCCATTATTTCCTGAACCGAGGATTTCATACAACGATCATTGTCTACGATGGCATAACGCATACGATTGGTTTGAGTACGTAAAAGATCGATGGTTCGCTGAAGCGTGGGATTTCCGGTATTTTCAGTTAAAAATACATGGAATAGTTCATCAAGTTTAAGATAAGCTTGCCAATCATGTTTTGCTAAAATTTCTTGGAATTTTATTCCATAATCATTAGCCAGTTGTGGATCTAAATTGGGAAAATTTTTTTCCAAGGCATAACTCTCTAATAGAGAACGTAAATCATAATTGTCTTTTAATTCAGCTAATGTAATATGGCTAACGATTTTTTTGTCCTTGACGAACTAGTAAGCCTTCATTTTCCAATTGTTTGATTGCTTCTCTAATTGGAGTACGAGACATGTTAAGTTTAATACGCGTTTGATTTTCTGATAAAAGATGACCTGGCTTAAAATGACCAGTGTTTATTTGATCTTTGATAAAAAGATATGCTTTTTCTTGATTATTCATTTGGTTCTCCTAACTAAGATAATTTTACAACTTTTTTATTTTTTATATTATTTGCAACTAATAAAACTAAAAACTTGTATACAGGTTATCTGTGGTAAATCGTTGACTTACAAAATATAAGTTTTACTATGTAATTGTAAGTTAAATTTTGATAGAAATGAGGAAAGAAAAATGACTAAAATTGCAGTACTTGGTGCAAGTGGACAAATTGCTAAATTAGCAGAAAATTTATTTTTGGAAGATAAAAATAATGAATTAATTTTATTTTTACGCCATCCTAATAAATTGGATAAAAAAGATATCGATGATCAACGTGAAAGGATTGTCGTAGGGGATGCAAGTAAATTGGATGAACTTGCTCCGGCTATTAAAGGCGCAGATATCGTTTATGCTAATTTAGCTGGTTCAAATATTGAAGATCAAGCTAAGACAGTTGTTAAAGCTATGGATGAAGATGGTATTAAGCGTTTGATTTGGATTTCCTCGTTAGGAGTCTATGATGAGGTACCAGGCAAATTTGGTGAATGGAACAAGAATATTTTAGGTTCATATTTGACCACTTATCGTGCAGCTGCTGATCAAATTACTGCTAGCGATTTGGATTACACGATTATTCGTCCAGCTTGGTTGACCAATAAAGATGAAGTTGACTATGAAATAACTGAAGGCGCAACTACCCCATTTAAAGGAACTGAGGTCTCTCGTCTAAGTGTGGCTAGTTATGTAAATGAAATAGTTAAAGACCAAAGTAAAGACAGTCGTGGTAATGTTGGTTTAAATAAACCAAATACCGACGGTGATAAGCCAGCTTGGTATTAAAACAAAAAAATAAAGACCAGCTTCAAACTGAAACTGGTCTTTATTTTGGCTTAATTATTTTTCGAATTGTTTGCCCCAAGCCCATGGATCTTCGTGCCAGGTCTTTAAGACATCATATTGCGTGCTAGAAATATGACCTGACTCATTTTCCTTTTTGAGTAATTCAGGGTAGGAAAGAAGCGGAGCATATTTAACATTAGCTTTAGCAAAGTTTTCTTTTGCATCCGGTAGGTAGTAGGTGAAAATTGAAGAAACGCCAATGACGTTGCCACCATCTTTTTCAGTTGCTTTAACTGCATTTAAAACGGAACCACCAGTGGTGATTAAGTCATCAATTAAAACGATCTTATCATCTTTACTGAAACGGCCTTCGATTTGGCGGCCTTTGCCATGATCCTTTGGCTTAGGACGAACATAGATCATTGGTAAGTGCAGTTTATCTGCAACCCATGCGGCATGGGGAATACCGGCGGTAGCGACGCCACCAATAATAGTAGCCTCAGGGAATTCTTTGGCGATTAAATTAGCTAAATCACCAGCAATCATATCGCGTAATTCTGGATATGAAACCGTTAACCTAAGGTCGGTGTAAATTGGAGAAAGCATCCCACTTGCGTAAGTGAATGGTTTGTCAGGTGAGATAGTGATAATTTTTTCTTGAATAAGTTGACTGATAATTTGATCCTTATGCATTTTAGTTAAACTCCTTTTTAATTGCTTCATATGCAGCTTCTGGGTCACTGGCTAAAGTAATTGGCCGTCCAACAACAATAGCGCTTGAGCCCCATTCTTTGGCTTGCGCTGGTGTGGCCACGCGAGATTGATCGTCTTTAGCATTGCCAGCAGGCCGAATTCCCGGTGTGACATATAAAAAGTCATCGCCAACTTTTTCGTGTAATTCTTTTACTTCAAGTGGTGAACAAATAACCCCATCTGCTCCAGAGTGCTTAGCCATTTTTGCTAGCGAAAGAACTTGCTCTTTCATTGACAGTGCGCAATTTTGTTCATGTGCCAATACTTCATCAGAAATCGAAGTTAATTCGGTTACTGCTAGTAACTTAGGCACGCTTTTGCCAACAGGTGTACCCGCGATTAAACCGTCTTTAGCTGATTTGATCATTTGACTGCCGCCTAAAGCATGAACGGTAGTAAAAGTAATTCCTAACTTAGCTAATTGTTTAGCCCCGTTATAAACGGTATTAGGGATATCATGCAATTTTAGATCCAAGAAAATCTTATAACCTTGCTCAGCTAAGTCTTTAACCACTTGGTTGCCAGCGTGATAGAATAATTCCATACCGACTTTGATAAAGACGTTTTCTGGTTTGCCTAATTTAGACAAAATCTTATGCAGTTGCTCTTCATTGTCAATATCTAATGCAACAATTACAGGTTTCATTTTTCCTCCACAAAAAAAGTCTATCTTAGCGCAGAGAGACACCAAGGATAGACTTTTCCTAGATAATTTAAGTCAATATTTTGAACTTGCGGTCTCTCTGTACCGTTTAAAGTTTGATCAAGGTGAAGTTTAACACCTCAAAAGTAAAAATACAAATAAAATTTTTGCTTGGAAAAAATTATAATCACGTGTAGAATCATTTCTTGAAAAAATAAAGAGTGTCCGTGAGCATTCATTTTGGAGGAAAATTATGGTTAATACACATGTAAAATTACCAGGTTTAGATTTGAAAAATCCAGTTATGCCAGCAAGTGGAACTTTTGGCTTCGGCGATGTGCCTGCAGCTAAGAAGTTTGACTTAAATGATCTTGGAGCAATGGTTATTAAGACAACTACGCCACATGCAACCACAGGTAATCCGCAACCACAGATTGCCGTTTTAGATGATGGGGTTTTGAATTCGGTTGGTCTTACTAATCCTGGTGTGAACAAGGTGATTAGTGAAAAGTTAGAACCATTGAGAAAGCAATATCCAGAATTACCGATCGTGGCTAGCGTTGGCGGTGATAGTGAAGCAGATTATGTTGAAGTAGCACAAAAGCTGTCAAATTCCGGCTTGGTTAATGCTTTAGAAATTAATGTTTCTTGTCCTAATGTGGCCCAAGGTGGAATGAGCTTTGGCGTGCATGCCGATGTGGTTGAAGAATTGACTAGAAAAATTAAAGCAGTTGTCAATATTCCAATTTATGTGAAGTTAACACCAAATGTGACTGATATCACTGTAATTGCTAAAGCTGCCGAAAAGGGTGGTGCCGATGGCTTATCGATGATCAATACATTGCTAGGGATGCGAATTGACGTGAAAAAACGCAGACCACTGTTAGGCCATAATATGGGCGGTTTATCAGGTGAGGCTGTTAAGCCAATAGCTATTAGAATGATTAGTCAAGTGCGTCAAATTACTTCTTTGCCAATTATTGGCATGGGTGGCATTGCTTCGGCCGAAGATGTGGTGGAATTTATGTTAGCAGGTGCTAATGCCGTAGCGGTTGGTACTGCTCATTTTAAAGATAGTATTGCTTCTAAGCATATTGCAGATGCCTTGCCGCAAGAACTTGAAAAATTAGGCATTGAAGATATCAATGAATTAGTTGGTCAAGTAAAATTTAATTAGAGCTTGACAAACGTTTCTAATTACAGTAACTTTAAAGCAATGAATGTCCTTTAAAATTAGTCCCGTGAGGCTAGCGAGGCAGGCTTAACTTAAGTTTCGACTTTACTAAAGCTCCTAGTCTCAGTTGAGATTGGGAGCTTTTTTCATGGGCAGAATTAGGAGGCTATAATGGCAAAAGAAATCTGGGATGCACTAGCAATGAAGCGTGCTTTAACCCGTATTACTTACGAGATCATTGAACAAAATAAAGGAACCGATGATTTGGTTTTGGTAGGGATTAAAACGCGAGGCGTTTACTTGGCTAAACGAATTCATGACCGTATTCAGAAATTGGAAGGCGTTGATGTACCAGTTGGTGAATTGGACATTACCTTATATCGGGATGATCGTCATGATGCTAGTTTAAAGCAAGATCCAGTTGTCAATTCTGATCAAGTTGGTGTTAATATTGATGACAAGCATGTTGTTTTGATTGATGATGTTATCTATACTGGACGAACAATCAGAGCGGCGATGGATGCTTTGATGCACGTTGGTCGCCCAAGTTCAATCAGAGTCGCAGTGCTAGTTGATCGTGGTCACCGTGAATTGCCAATTCGTGCTGATTTTGTTGGTAAAAATATTCCAACTTCTGCCGATGAACAGGTTGCTGTTAATGTAATTGAGAAGGACGGCAAAGATTCAGTTGAACTGAAGGCTTTACCAAAATAAAAAGAAGATAGTTAAATATCCAACCATTTAATTGACTCCAGAGAGGGCCAGAAGGGTTGATTTCTTTTCGTGTACACGGGAAGACTCTAGGCCTGGAGCAATTAAATGCTTCAGGCTTTTTTGTATAGAAAGAATAGAAAATGGAAAATTTAAATCTTGTTAATTTACCACATTTTGTGAGTGTTGAAAATTTGGATAGTAATGAAGTAGAAGCCTTAATCAGGAGAGCTGAGTACTTCAAAAAAGGCGGTGCAACACCACGTTTAACTAAGCCAGTTTATGTAACTAATATGTTTTTTGAAGATTCATCTAGAACACATACGAGCTTTGAAATGGCTGAAAGAAAACTAGGTTTGACAGTTATTCCTTTTGATCCGGCTCATTCGTCTGTTAATAAGGGTGAAACCTTATATGACACTTCATTAATTATGAACGCCTTAGGTGTCAACTTAGAAGTGATTCGTCACTCACAGAATGAGTATTACAATGATTTGATTAACTTAAAAGAACATCAACATTTAAATATTGGTGTGATTAACGCTGGAGATGGTAGCGGTCAACATCCTAGCCAATGTATGCTCGATATGATGACTATTCATGAACATTTTGGCCACTTTAAAGGCTTAAAGGTTGCAATTGTTGGTGATATTACTAATTCTAGGGTTGCAAAAAGTGACATGGAACTTTTGACTAGGTTGGGCGCTGAAGTTTACTTCTCAGGTCCAAGTTACTGGTATGATAAAGAATTCGATCAATATGGTAAGTATGAAGAAATTGATCAATTAGTTTCAAATATGGACGTGATGATGCTCTTACGGGTTCAACATGAACGTCATGCAGGCGATCCTAATGAAAAGACTTTTAATGCTAAAGCATATCACGAAAAATATGGTATTAATCAGCAACGCTATAGTGCATTGAAGCCCGACACCATCATCATGCATCCGGGTCCAATTAACCATGATGTTGAACTTAGCGGTGATTTAGTTGAAAGCGATAAGTGCATGTTTGTCAGACAAATGCAAAATGGTGTGTTCATGCGTATGGCAATGATCGAGGCAGTATTGCGCGGTAGACGACTTGGAGGATTAGAATAATGGCAACAGTAATTAAGAATGGCACAGTTTATCAAAATGGTCGTCTAATTAAAGCAGATGTTTTAATTGAAGATCAAAAGATTAAAGCAATAGGGACTAACTTAACGGCAGATAAAGAGATTGATGCAAGTGGCAAGCTAGTTAGTCCTGGACTGGTTGATGTCCACGTTCATTATCGTGATCCCGGACAAACTTACAAGGAAGATATTAAAACCGGTAGTGAAGCCGCTGCTCATGGTGGTTTTACTATGGTAGGGGCAATGCCTAATGTAACGCCTGTACCTAATACGCCTGAGCTAATGCAAAAAATGGTACAAGAAAACAATGAAAAAGGTGTGGTTCATATTTTTCAATATGGACCAATCACTAATGATGAAACTACTGATGTCATTCCTGATTATGCAGCATTGAAAAAGGCTGGTGCTTTTGCCTTAAGTAATGATGGTCATGGAGTCCAAACTGCTCAAACGATGTATTTGGCAATGCAAAAAGCCAAGGAAAATAATTTGATCATTGCTACTCATGCACAAGACGATTCGCTTTTTAATAAAGGGATCGTGAATGAAGGACCTAAAGCCAAGGAATTAAACTTGCCGCCAGTAACTGAATTAGCAGAAACAACGCAAATTGCTAGAGACTTGCTTTTAGCACAAAAAACGGGCGTCCATTATCATATTTGCCATGTATCAACTAAAACTAGTGTGGAACTGGTTCGAATGGCTAAGGCGCGTGGAATCAATGTTACCTGTGAAGTAGCGCCACACCATATTTTATTAACAGATGACGATATTCCTAAGGACAACGGTTATTATAAGATGAATCCGCCATTGAGAAATAAGGAAGATCAAGCGGCGTTACTAGTGGGACTACTAGACGGTACAATCGATTTAATTGCGACTGACCATGCTCCTCATGCTCGCAATGAAAAAGAAGGTGGCATGAAGGGCGCAGCATTTGGTATTACTGGTAGTGAAACAGCATTTTCTACTTTATATACTAAATTTGTCAAAGAAGAAAAAGTCTTCACCTTGGAGCAGCTTTTATCATGGCTCTCCGATAAACCAGCTAAAACGTTTGGCTTAAAAAATGCCGGGGTACTTGAACCAGGTAAGCCAGCTGATATTGCGATTTTTGACTTAGACCATGAAACTGAATTAAAAGAAGAAGACTATAAGTCAAAAGGCGTTAATACACCATTTACGGGCGACAAGGTGTATGGTGAAACTGTAATGACCATGGTTGATGGTCAGGTTGTATACAGAAGGGATGAACAATAATGCGGTATTTAATCCTAGAAGATGGTAGCATCTATGCTGGCGAGGGTTTTGGCGCTGATTGCGAAACAGTTGGTGAAGTTGTATTTACAACAGGGATGACTGGTTATCAAGAAGCAATTACCGACCAATCTTATGCCGATCAGATTTTGGTTTTCACTAATCCTTTAATTGGAAACTATGGTATTACCTTGGCAGATTATGAGTCACTTGAGCCAAGGATCAAAGGCGTAATTTGTCACCAGGTTGCCCGTCATCCTGATAATTGGCGAATGCAGACAACCTTACCAAAGTTTTTGGAGCATTTGAACATTCCAGGTATTCAGGGAATTGACACGCGTGAATTAGTTAAAAAATTGAGAGTTCACGGTACATTACGTGGTAAGATTGCAGATTCAAAAGAAAATGCAGAAAAAATTGCGGCAGAATTAAAGATTAAGAATGTAACTCAAGGTGTAATTAGCCGAGTATCAACCAAGTCACCATATCCAGTTCCTGGTTCGAAACGCAATATTGTGGTTATCGACTTTGGAATTAAACACAGTATTTTGCGTGAACTAGCAGAACGTGATTGTAATTGTATTGTTTTACCATATACAGCTACTGCCCAAGAAGTATTAAACCTTCATCCAGATGGTGTTCTTTTGAGTAACGGCCCTGGTGATCCAGAAGAAATGGTAGAGGCAACTAAAATGGTGCGTGAAGTAGAAAAGCATGTTCCTTTGATGGGAATTTGTATGGGACACCAAGTCTTTGCTTTAGCTAATGGGGCTAAAACTTACAAGATGAAATTTGGGCACCGCGGTTTTAATCACCCTGTACGAGAGATTGCAACTGGTAATATTGGTTTTACTTCACAAAACCATGGTTATGCTGTGTCTGCAGATTCAATTGACAAGGATAACTTAATGATTACCCACGTTGAAGTCAATGATGGGACGGTTGAAGGGTTACGTCATAAGAAATATCCTGCATTTTCAGTGCAATTTCACCCTGATGCAACACCGGGTCCTCATGATGAGGTTTCGTTATTCGACGACTTTATGTCAATGATTGATCAGAGAAAGGAAGAAGAGCGTCATGCCTAAAAGAACAGATATTCATAAGATTATGGTGATTGGCTCAGGTCCAATTATTATTGGTCAAGCTGCAGAATTTGATTATTCTGGTACACAGGCATGCTTGGCTCTGCGCGAAGAAGGCTATGAAGTAGTTTTAGTTAATTCCAACCCAGCTACGATCATGACTGATACAACAATTGCAGATAAGGTGTACATTGAACCTCTGACAGTTGAATCGATTTCACGAATTATTCGTCAAGAATATCCTGATGCTATTTTGCCAACACTTGGCGGTCAAGTGGGCTTAAACATGGCTATGGAACTTGCCAAAACAGGAATTTTGGATGAATTACACATCGAGCTTCTAGGTACTAAGCTGCAATCTATTGAACAAGCCGAAGACCGTGAAAAATTTAAGGAATTATGTAAGTCATTAGGTGAACCAGTTCCACCTTCTAAGACAGTTAATACAGTCGAAGATGCCTTAGCTTTGGGAGATGAGATTGGCTATCCGATCATTGTTCGTCCTGCCTTTACGATGGGTGGTACCGGTGGTGGTATCTGTAATAATCATGAAGAATTAGCAGAGATTGCCAAAAATGGATTGGAACTTTCCCCTGTAACTGAATGTTTGATTGAAAAATCAATTGCGGGCTATAAAGAAGTAGAATTTGAAGTAATGCGCGACCATGATGACAATGCAATGATTGTCTGCTGCATGGAAAACTTTGATCCGGTAGGGATTCACACTGGTGATTCAATTGTCTTTTCACCAAGTCAAACTTTATCTGATAAGGAATATCAGATGCTTCGTGATTGTTCACTGCGTTTGATTAGGGCTTTGAAAATTGAAGGGGGATGCAACGTTCAACTTGCTCTTGACCCAAATAGCTTTAATTATGATGTAATTGAAGTAAATCCGCGTGTTTCAAGATCATCTGCTTTAGCTTCTAAGGCAACTGGTTATCCAATTGCTAAGATGGCTGCTAAAATTGCAGTAGGAATGACTTTGGATGAAATTAAGAACCCAGTAACGGGAACAACCTATGCAGAATTTGAACCTGCATTAGACTATGTAGTCTGCAAGATACCACGCTGGCCATTTGATAAGTTCCCTAAGGCTGATCGCGTTTTGGGCACCCAAATGAAAGCAACCGGTGAAGTTATGGCAATTGGCCGTACTGCAGAAGAAGCTATGCAAAAAGCGGTAAGATCACTAGAAATTGATGAAAAAGATCTTTACTCACCAGAAGCACACGTAGCTAGTGATGACCAATTAGAGCAAAAATTAGTCAAAGCTCAAGATGATCGTCTCTTCTATTTAGCTGAGGCATTTAGACGTGGTTATTCAGCTGAAGATGTTCATGAATTAACGAAGATTAATTTCTACTTTTTAGATATCGTGCAACATATGGTCGAATTGGAAAAGACACTTGAGGAAAATAAAGATGATGTTGATGTATTGCGCTTAGCTAAGAAATATGGCTTTAGTGATCCAACGATTGCCTCTTTGTGGAATGAAACTGCAGATGAGGTAAGAGCATTTCGGGAAAAGCATGGCATCATCCCAGTCTACAAGATGGTTGATACATGTGCTGCTGAGTTTGAATCAAAGACACCATACTTTTATTCAACTTATGATGCTGAAAATGAATCACATAAGACTGGTAAGAAGTCGGTGATCGTTATTGGCTCAGGTCCAATCAGAATCGGTCAAGGTGTTGAATTCGATTATGCGACTGTTCACTGTGTCAAGGCCTTGCAAAAGATGGGCTACGAAGCAATTGTTATCAATTCTAATCCTGAAACTGTTTCAACTGACTTCTCTATCTCAGATAAATTATACTTTGAACCATTAACTTTGGAAGATGTCTTGAATGTCTGCGACTTGGAAAAGCCAGAAGGCGTGATTGTTCAATTTGGTGGTCAAACCTCAATCAATTTGGCTCATGGCTTAGAAGAACATGGAGTCAAGATTTTAGGCACTAAAGTAGCTGATGTTAACCGTGCAGAAGACCGTGAACTGTTTGATCAAATCATTAAGCAACTTCATTTGAATCAGCCTCAAGGTTTAACTGCAACTACTCATGAAGGCGTACTTGAAGCTGCTGATAAGCTAGGCTATCCAGTTTTAGTCCGTCCAAGTTATGTTTTGGGTGGTAAGGCGATGGAAATTGTCTACACCAAGGCAGAGTTAGAAGAATACTTGCAAGACCACGTTGATATTGCAGCAGACCACCCAATCTTGGTTGATGATTATCTTGATGGTCGTGAATGTGATGTTGATGCAATTAGTGATGGTAAGGAAGTTCTTTTGCCAGGAATCATGGAACATATTGAGCATGCCGGTGTCCACTCTGGTGACTCAATGGCTGTTTATCCACCACAAACCTTCTCTGATGAAGTTAAAGAAAAGATTACTGATGTCACTAGAAAGCTTGCTTTGACTTTGAACTGTGTCGGCATTATGAACATTCAATTCATTGTCAGAGATGGTGAAGTTTACGTAATTGAAGTTAACCCTCGGGCAAGTAGAACAGTGCCATTTTTAAGCAAGATCACGGGTATTGAAATGGCTCAGGTCGCTACCCGAGTAATTATGGGCGAAAGTTTGGCTGAACAGGGCTACGGTGATGGTCTTGCCCCAGAGCCAGACATGATCTCTGTTAAAGCACCAGTCTTCTCCTTCAGCAAATTATCGGACGTTGATGCATATCTTGGGCCAGAAATGAAATCGACAGGTGAAGTAATGGGGAGTGATCACACTTTTGCCAAAGCTCTCTACAAAGCTTTTGCAGGTGCTAAGATGCAATTGCCTGAAAATGGTAATGTATTACTTACCATCGAAGATCGAGACAAAGAAAAGATTTTACCAATTGCCAAGAGATTTGCGCGGATTGGCTACAGAATCTTTGCTACTAAGGGTACAGCTGATTTCTTGCGCAGTCATGATTTGCATGTTGATCCAGTAACTAAAGTGCATGAAGATGAAGACGCCAAGGATAATATCTTGAATGAATTAAGAAATGGCAAGATTGACTTGGTTATCAATACGATGGGGCACGATATTGAAAAGAATTCTGATGGCTTCATCATTAGACAGGTTGCCATTGGTCAAAATGTACCATTGATTACAGCACTTGATACTGCAGATGCTTTGCTTACTAGCTTGGAGAATAGATCATTTGCTACTGATGCTTTGAAGTAGGATGGTTGAATAGATAAAAATAATGCATTTCTCTATTGAAGTAGGAGAATGCATTATTTTTTATGCAAAAAATAATTTTCACAAGTGAACTAATAATTCTGAGATAAATAAGCGATAGATAGCATTCAATCAAGATATTGTGAAAAAAATATGTATCACAAACTTTATTATAGAGCCATGAGTAAGAATATTTCACTATCTTTTGTAAGCGAATACATTTATAATCTGAGATAAGGAAGTGAAGTGTTTAGGGGGAAATAAAAATGTGGATTTCGTTTTTATTGGCTTTAATTCCAATTATTTGGCTTATTTACTCTTTGGCAATTCGAAAAACGCCTGCTATTAAAGCATGCAGCATTGGACTATTAATTACTATCGTATTGGCTATACTGGGATTTAACCTCTCTATAGTTGACACTTTGACGGGTGCTTTAGAGGGCATTCTGATGGGGCTATGGCCAATTGTTTATGTAATCGTGGCTGCACTGTTTACTTATAATGTAAGCAATTATTCAGGTGGAATTAAAATTATTCAAGATACTTTGTCGTCAATCACTACTGATCAGCGTATTTTAGTTTTGATTATCGCATGGGGATTTGGCGGATTCTTAGAAGCAATTGCAGGTTTTGGGACAGCAGTTGCAATTCCCGCTGGGATATTAATTGGATTTGGTCTTAATCCGATTAATGCCGCCATAATTTGTTTAATTGCTAATACTACACCAACTGCCTTTGGTGCAATTGGATTACCAGTGATTACACTGAGTGACGTAACTAATTTGCCCGTTACTCCATTATCATTTGTTATTACTTTACAACTTGCATTATTAATTATTATAATTCCGTTTTTATTGGTGATTCTAACAGGTGGCGGAGTTAAAGCTATCAAAGGAGTGGGATTAATTACCCTGATGTCTGGTTTGTCATTTTCAATTCCGCAAATTTTGGTAGCAAAATTTGTTGGTCCAGAGTTACCAGCAATTGTTGGTTCAATTTGTTGTATTTTGACTACAGTTCTGATGGCAAAATTATATCATCATCAAGATAATGACATAAAAGAGAATATTGAGAAGCACAGCGCTATCGAAATTTTGCGTGCAAGTTTACCATTTATTTTAGTGTTCGTATTTGTGGTTCTTGCTTCATCACTGTTTCCAGATATTCAGCATCTATTGGGAAAGGTGACGTCTTATATTAAGGTGTATACTGGGAAAGATGCAGAACTGTTTAAGATTAATTGGCTTTCTTCACCAGGAACATTAATTTTGCTAGCTACTTTTATTGGTGGATTAATTCAAAAAGTTAGTTTCAAGAAATTAGGACAAATCTTAAAATCAACAATTTTTGGATTATGGAAAACATTAATTACAATTTGTTCTATTGTGGCTTTGGCCAAGGTAATGGGCTACGCAGGAATGACTTCAGCAATTGCGGCAGCATTAGTAGTTCTAATGGGACCAATATATCCATTAGTTGCACCGTTAATTGGTGCTTTGGGTACGTTTATTACAGGATCTGATACCTCAGCTAATGTTCTTTTTGGTAACCTGCAATTGTCTTCAGCTAAGGCTTTAGGCGTAAATAGTAATTGGGTAGTTGGTTCAAATATGGTGGGAGCAACTGCTGGAAAGATGATCTCACCTCAGAGTATAGCTGTTGCTTCAGCTGCAATTGGACAAGATGGATCTGAATCAATAATTTTGAAGCAAGTGGCTAAATGGTGCTTATTGTATTTGGGAATAATTTGTATATTCCTATATGGAATAGGCTTTGCCGTAGGATTTTTATAAAAATAATTTAAATAACTCTTGGTGTTCTGATATATATTGATTTGCACTTGTCATCCATTAATAGTAAATCGCTTGCATTAAAAGCGCTTTCGTTGATAGAATGCTTTTTGTAACTTTTTTACATTAATAAGGGAGACAAAACGAATGAGTTATTTATTTCTGTTCATTCCGGCAATAGGATGGGGTCTTATGCCCATGTTTGTTGCTGGTGTCAAGAAGAGTAACATTTACCACCAAATTTTAGGTACCGTTCTTGGTGCATTTATCTTTGGTGCTGCAGTTACTCTCATTAAGCGTCCATCTTTTAATGCGACTACTTTTATTTTAGCAATGTTAGCTGGTGCTGCTTGGGTTATTGGTCAAGTTGGTCAGTATTACAGTTATTCCAAGGTTGGGGTTTCTGAAACTATGCCAATTTCAACTGGTTTGCAGTTGATCGGTGTGCCACTTGTAGGTGTGTTGATCTTTGGTGAATGGGCAAGCACTCAAGCTAAATTGTTTGGATTTTTAGGGATCTTAGCTTTAGTTATTGGTGTAGCATTTACATCATTGACTGACAAAGGTACATCTGAAGGTGGAAAAAAGAATCAGACCACTACAATGATTGTGCTGGTATTGACTACACTTGGTTACATTACTTCAAGTTCCATTCCAAAGGCCTTGAAGGGTGACAGCATAATGATTTTCTTTGCTGAAACCATTGGAATGTTGGTTGCAGCAATTGTTTATTTAATTGCAACTAAGCAAACACAAGTCTTTAAGGAAAAAGAAAGTTATCAAGTAATTCCTGCCGGTGTGATTTACGCAATTGCTGCTCTTGCATACATTGTTTCAGTTAAGATGAACGGTGTAAACCTAGCCTTTGTTATGTCACAACTTTGTGTTGTTATTTCTACTCTTGGTGGTATCCTTTTCTTACACGAAAAGAAGACACAAAAGGGTCTTGTCTATACTGTGATCGGTTTAATATTAATTGTTGCCGGTGCAGTTTTGACCTCAGTATTTTAATGAATTTTAAATAAATATTGAATGAACTCCAACATGATAATTGTTGGAGTTTTTGAGTAAAAAAATTCATGAATAAATATAAAATGAATTAAAATATAAGTAGAAGCCAAAGAGAGGATGATTTCTATGAGTGATAATACAGTATACGTGATCGACGGTCGTCGGTATGCACGTAATGGAGAAATTGTCGAACATAATGTGCATGTTTATAGTTCTTATCAAAATCTGATTGCTGCATTTAAGCCATTTTTGGAAGTTTCAAATAAAGAAGTGCATATGAATGGCAAAAATGAGATGCTTCAGGTTAGAATATATGATCCATCAAATCAATTTTTGACAAAATATAAATTTGATATTTATGAAAAGAAAATAGATAATTTCTTTCCAAGTACTACTGAACATATTTAGCAAAGGAATGATCCGATGACTTTTAACAAAGAAGAAAAAGAGCAAGCTTTAAAGCGGCTAACTGATGAGGAATATAACGTAACTCAAAAGGCCGCTACAGAATATCCTTTTACCGGAAAATATGATGATTTTTATGAAAAGGGGATTTACGTTGATGTAGTGTCAGGTGAGCCACTTTTTTCAAGCTTAGATAAGTATAATGCAGGCTGTGGTTGGCCTAGTTTTACTAAGCCAATTAAGAAATTAACTTACCACCGCGATCAATCGCACGGAATGGAGAGAACAGAAGTTAAAAGTCCCGAAGCTGATTCTCACTTAGGTCATGTTTTTACTGACGGCCCAGTGGATCAAGGTGGTTTACGTTACTGCATTAATTCCGCAGCATTGAGATTTATTCCATATGATCAGTTGGAACAGGCTGGCTATGGTGAATATAAGAAAATATTTGAATAAAAAATACGGCAGATACTTAAAATAAATATCTGCCGTATTAGTTTATATATTAAAAATTATTTCTCATAGAACTTAATTTCAGTATTGGCCAAATCAACTGTATAAGTTTCTTCTTCAAGTGGTCGTTTAGTCATTCCTTCATCAGTTGAGTAGATGATCAAGGCCAACTTACTACCAGATGGAAGAGTGTAGTAGGTAGGTTGAAGCAAGAAGTCTAAATCGTAGAACTTGTCAGCATCAATCTTCTCAGGTCTTTTCATGTCCTTATAGTTTTGTAAGTTCATGTGAGCCTTAGTGATCAACTTAGCCTTAGTCTTCTTGTCCGGCACAAATTCTTGCAAAGTATCAGTGCCAAATCTATAGCCAAGTTCTTGACCGCCGCGCATTAAGAACTTAGGTGTAGCGGTTAAGCGTCTTCTTTCTCCCAATTCAACTAAAGCAACAGAAATTTGTCCCTTAGGTAAGCTGCCTTTAACTCTAACTTTTACTTCAGGACGACCGACAATCGTAGTTGGGTGAATAAATTCGTCTGTTTCAAAACGCAAACTTGGTTTAGCCCATTTTTCATCACCACAGATGAACTTGTATAGCCAGTCGCTTTCTGAGATGTCAGCCTTCTTAAATTCAATGCCACCTTCATCGACAAATGATTGTTGTGCTTTGCCATTGCCATCTTGGAAAAGCTCGCCGTCATCAGTTGGGTAGTAGGTTTTCTTTTGACCTAATTCATTTGACCAATCCTTTTCTTCGTGCCACTTGTCAGCTTGCAAGTTGTCCTGGATCATGACGGTTGGCCATTGCTTGTAAGCATTGTTTTCAATCCCTAGTAATTCATGTACAAACCAAAGGTTCATCAAGTCAGTAAAATCAATAGAAACAAAGTTGTTCATATTGTAGTGAGGACCTTGGTGTAGGAAAAGATGATGCTTCATTGGCATTTTTTTGACTAGTTGCCAAATTTTATAAACATTCTTTGGCTTAACGTTCCAGTCATTTAAACCGTGAACAGAAATCCAAGAACATTTGATGCCGTCAGCGTGATGGCGGTAGTTTCTTGCTTCCCAAAAGTTGGAATATTGACCGGTTTCACGGTCTTCTTTTGTTAAAAGCTCTTTTTGCATCTTGTCGTATTCCGGTTTGATCTTCAAGTAAGAACCTGCATCCCACAAGTTTGATTGACAAGTTTCAGCCAGTAAATCAAGGTCTTCACCTTGGCAGGCTTCGGGTGCGATTACCAAACCGTGTTCACGGTAATAGTCATACCAAGAAGAAATAGCAGCTTCAGAAACCACAGTTTTCAAACCTTTAACCCCAGTAGTGGCAATAGCAATTTGCAAAGTGCCTAAATATGAACGACCAGTCATCCCGATATTGCCATTGCACCAGTCAGCTTTGGTTTGAACAGATCTAGTACGGTCAGTGTAAGCAATACGATCGCCGTGGAGCCATTCGATAACTGCAGCAGCTGATTCAGTTTCTTCAGGTGCACCAGTAATACGAATCCCATCACTACCACGGGTACCGATTGCTCCAGCAAAAACACTGGCAAAACCACGAGCAAGCATATACTCATTTAATGGATAAGAAGATTTATGTACTGCTTCTTCGGTAGCTGGGTGGTTAGAGTCGTCTGGCTGCTTTGCTTTAACTATTGGTGAATGAACATATTGTGGATCATTCCAATCGGCGGCATCAGATAAATTTTCATCAACATTATGGTTACGCTTTTCATTAGCGATAATTCCGCCGAAATATGGTGAAGCAGTATAAAGGGCAGGCACTTTTAAGCCTTTGTTAGTTTCAGCTGGTCGGAAAACAGTAACTTGAATCAAGTCACTCTTACCATCATGATCAGTATCAAGATCAGTTTCAACGTAAACAACTTCACGAATTACTTTGTTGGTATCGAAGACAGGAATAGCTTTGCCATTGAAAAATTTAAACTTATTTTGTCCCCAGAATTGAGTAAAGTACCCCTTACCAGCCATTACATCGAGCAAAATTTGACCGTTTTTGGCGCGAGTATTGAGCAAACGATAAAAAGCAGAGATTAACTTTTTGACATCAGAAATGTCTTGGACAAAAGGTAAAGCATTCTTTTGCATAAAGCCGGTTGGATCGGCTAATTCGTAGTCATAATGAACATGATAGCCAAGTAATTGTAAGGCTACATTATAGAATTGAGCAGTACCAATTGATTCAGGCTTTCCTTTTAAAAAGTCAGCTAAAGTTTGCTCATTTGAAACAGCAAATTCAGATAATTTTGTTGTCTTAGCAGCGTCAGTTTTTGCTTCAGCAATTGTCATTTTAACGAGCTTGCCCAGCAAATCGTTAAAATTCCAGTCTGCATAATTTTTAGGTAAGAAATTGATGTCGATTAATTCTTTTACTTGTTGATCGAAGTCAGTTTCGACATAAGCGTATTGGTTATATTTCATATTTTTCTCCTTTGCAGTTTAATTACTTTCTATTTTACTTTTAATTGTGGCTATAACCAATAGATATGGAAGTTAATAAGCGAAAAATATTTTTATTTTGGTATTCTTTTCTTTAAAATGGACTTAAACAAATCGGTGATGCTAAATGAGAAAAAAGTTTTCACTTGTCTTGCTACTTACAACGATATTTACAATTTCGCTGACAGCTTGTACTAATCAGAATAAGGTTGATCATACTAAAAGTCAGACTAAAATCACCTCAACACCGACATTATTTTTCCACGGTGGTGGTTCGTCATATCATGCTGAAGAACACATGGTGGCAGCAGCTGAGAAAGCTGGAGTCACGAACTCAGTGATTAGAGCTGAGGTGGCGCCTAACGGTAAGGTTTCTTTGAGTGGAAGTTGGAAAAAAGGTGCCAAAAATCCAATTGTAGAAGTCAATTATGAAAATAACCGTGAGTTGAACTTTTCTCGACATGGTGTTTACGCCACTAATGTAGTGAAGGCTCTGCAAAAGCGTTATGGTATTAAAAAATGAGCATGTTCGGTCATTCTTTAGGAAATATTTCGATCATTTATTATATGCTGCAAAATGGACGTAACCGGAAGATGCCACAATTAGTCAAGCAAGTCGACATGGCAGAACATTTTGCTGGTTTGAACTTTAGCCGTGTTCCCGCCTCAATTCGTCAACCTAAAGGTTTAAAATTGAATTCTGCCGGAAAACCGAACAAAATGAATGCTAGCTATCGGAAAATGACGGGTGTAAGAGAAACATATCCGAAAAATAAAGTTCGTGTTTTAAACATCATTGGAGATATTGGTGGTCAAACCGATGGAACAGTACCCAATGTATCATCTTTGTCATTAAAGTATTTAGTGGCAGATCGTGCTAAAAGCTATCAGGTAGTGAAGTTTACTGGAAAAAATGCACGTCACTCCAAGTTGCATGAGAATCCAAAAGTAGATAAAGTATTAATCAAATTCCTGTGGAATAAATAAAGTTAGTAATAGGCATGCGAACGTATGTCTATTTTTTGTGCCTTTTCTTAATCCAATTACTTGAATTATAAAATAATGCGTGTATAATATTCATCTAATTAATAAAGAAAGGGCATGGTTTTATGAAGCTATTAAAGACTAAAATCTTAACAATTCTGTGTGGCTTGCTAACATTGAACGGCTTAGCCATGTTGTTTTCAGGATTGATTATCCAAATGGACGAAGTTGCTGATTTTGATTCAGCCCAAAGTTTAGCAGTTGCTAATTCGACTAATGCCATTATTTTGGCAGGAATTATTATGATTTTGCTTTTTGGGGCATTGTTTTTCGATGGTTGGGCTAAGCTCAAGAACAGGCATGCTAAGCACGTTAAGTTAGTTTAATAGAATAGATAAGACTAGCTCTGAAGTGAGCTGGTCTTTTTTTGCCCAAAATTAAAGTCTTCTTTACCGTTTTTTTACTTTTGCATGTGATAATGAGCCAAAATTAATCAGGGGGATAGTTATGGGATTCTGGTATTATTATGTTTTGCCATTAGTGACGGCTATTTTATTCGTTTGGCTAGGAAACCGAGTTATGGTGACTAAAAAATGGATTAGCATAATTTTTTACTCATTAGCTGGAGTAGGCTATTTAATTGCATCGGTTTTTGCTGTTTTTTATATCTATGCAACAGTAGAAGAAATTTTAACGCCAGATATTTTAACAAAAATAGGTTGGCATTATTTTTGGAGTGATAATTTTATTTTTCTTCTTACCAGCACTGTTCTATTAACAATTAGCTATTTTGTACTAAAACGTGGTAGATTACGGATGAAATAGGATGCTCAAAAATGATAAGATTATTTTTGGAAAAAATAGAATAATGATGGGGTGAAAAAATGACTTTACCATTTAAGGCAGTTGCTGTAGATATGGACGGCACGTTTTTAGATGATCGTAAGCAGTTTAATCACAAGGAATTTGATCAAATTTTGACTGAATTTGAACAACGAGGAGTACATTTTATCGTGGCTTCAGGGCGTCCTTATGTTAGATTGAAGCAGGACTTTGGCAAGTTTGCCAGCAGAATGGATTTCGTAACTTTGAATGGCTCGAGATTAATCATCAAGGGTCAAGAAGCTGGCAGTTATTTGCTTAATCGCGATGACGTTTTAAAGCTAATTCATGATGTACATGTGAAATATGGTGAAATGGCTACAATGGTTTTTGGCCGAGATATTGCATATTTGCATAGCAATGTTGAAAAAGATGAACGCGACTTTTTGGCTTACTTTGCTGGTAATAGCACTGTAATTAATGACTGGAATGACTTACCAGATAAGATTTATCAGATCACATTTGGAATGGACAGTTCTAAGGCTGCAGAAATTGAACGAGATTTTAATTCTAAGCACGATAACCAGATTTCTGCTTTTTCTTCCGCTACTTTTGCCATTGATGTTAACACACAAGGTGTTAATAAAGGCGCCGGATTAAAGCATCTCCTAGAAAAGATGGGGATGACAGGGGATGACCTGATTGCCTTTGGCGATGGGGGTAATGACATCGATATGTTGAAATTTGCCAAATATTCTTATGCAATGGCAAACGGTATGGACAAGGTAAAAAAGCAGGCGAAATATATTGCACCGGCCAATACGGAGAACGGTGTTTTCAAAGGTTTGCAAAAATATTTAGCTGAAGATAAAAAATAGCTTGTAAAATTAAATTAATATGATATAGTTTTAATTAACTTATAGAAATAGAGGAAATTGCCATATGATTCGTTTACTGAATCTCTAATATTTGATTTGTTGTTTAGCAAAATACTGTCTTTGCACCTTGTTTAGTGCACCCATTTTTTGCTTGCATACCAAGTATTAGCAGTAGATGAATTGAGGGTGGTTTTCTTTATCGAAATCAACCTTTATTTGTTGCACTGTTAATAGGATGTGAGCATCCAGAACAATGCTTTTTCTTTGCGACAAATCATGTTAGAGATTTTTTTGCTGATTATACGTTTTTGTCAAAAAAGAATGAGGAAAATAATGGGTTTAAGAGATTATATTAAAGCTAACCGTCAGCGGGCAATGTTAGTTCTGTTTTTGATTACGCTAACGCAACTGACAACTACAATGTACACCTACTTAACTAGTCCGCAGTTAAATGCAATTGCAAGTGGTAAATTCGAACTGTTTTTGGAATTAATCTTTGTACAATTTTTAATTGGACAGGTCTGCAATGTCAGTTTTAATTGGGGAAGTTTACAAAATACCAAACAAACACAGACACTTTTTCATCAGGTAAGACAGCGAATTATACGACATTATTATCAGCAGCCTGAAGACAAAGTTTCAGAGATGGAAAATCATTTGGGAAATGACTTGCAGTTAGTGCAAGAGAGTTACTATAATGTTTACTTCTATTTTGTTTGTGACTTAATTTATATTATTTTAACTATTGGTACGCTGTTTACCTTTCATTGGATATTGGCTGTCTATACGTTATTAGTTACTTTGCTTGCAGTAGTAGTGCCGAAATTGACTGAAAAATATACCAATCGAGCAACTAAAGCTGTTTCTATCCAAAATAAGAAATTTTTGCAGTTGTTAGAAAAATGGTTCAAGGGTTTAGATGAGCTGCGACGCTACCAGAATAAAGTTATTTTGAAAAAGGTGGTGGGACAACAGAGTCAGAAACTAGAGCAGAGTGAATATCAGCGAGATAAATTGCTACATTATATTAGCTTAGTGTCTGCGATATTTAATATAGCTGGTCGTGTTGGTGTTCCATTTATTGCTGGAATTTTGTTTTTCAATCATCAGGTAAATTTAGGAGCGATTCTGACAGCGGGATATTTTGCCAATGGAATTTTTTATAGTGTAGATAGTTGCGTGAACAGATATACGCAATTAAAATCAACGAAAACTTTGCGGGATGATCTGGCTAAATTGCAAAAGTGTTTACCAGAAAAAGGGTATGATTCTTTAAAACAAATCGCTACCGTTCAAATAAAAAGCTTGTCAGTACAATATCCAAATGGTGAAAGAATTACTTATCCTGACTTTGAACTGAAGAATGGTGAAAAGGTTTTATTGACTGGTGATTCAGGTACAGGAAAATCAACTTTATTAAAAGTTTTGTTAGGGCAAATTAAGCCAAGTACGGGTGAAGTAATCTATTGCGATAAAACAGGAAAAAAGATCAAACCTGATTTACGTCAATTAGGTTATTTGGCACAGGACTTATTGATCTTTCCTGGCAGTATTCAAGAAAATATTACTATGTTTAAGCCTAAGCTTAATAAAAAAGCTGTACAAGTGATTCATAAGACGGTTTTTGATAGTGATCAAGCGCGTTTGAAAAATGGGATAGAGACACAGCTTGATCCACAACAGGAATTGCTGTCTGGTGGACAGAAGCAAAAGGTAGTTTTAATGCGAGCGTTGTTGCGTGAGAAGCCGATTCTGTACTTAGATGAAGCAACTAGTGCAATTGATCAACAAGCAACGAAAAAAATCTTCCAAAACTTAATGCAAAGTAGAGCAACAATTTTGGCCGTTGCACACAATTTAACCGTAGAACAACGAGCATTGTTTGATCGTGAAGTTCACTTGGAGGGAAAATAATGAGTAGCAAAGAATTATTTAAACTTAATCCAATTAAATTCTGTCTGGCTATGGGACTACAGATTATTGCAGCAGTTGGCGAAGTAGTTGTAGCTTATGTGTTAACTTTGCAATTTGATGCTGCCAAAAATAGAAACTTGAGTTTATTTTTGACTTGGACATTAATCCAGCTGTCTAGCTATGTCATGGTATTCTTATTCTATAATTTGGCGGGAATCGTTTGGCAAAAGTTGATTCAAAATTACCTGCATTTAATTCGGCGAGAACTAACAGATCATTATTTTGCCGATAGTCAAAAGCATGCGGTTAGTGCAGTGCAAAATCGGATGACTAATGATTTGAAACTGTTACATAATGACTATTTAGATTCGTTCCGCTATATGGTAGGGATGCTAGCCGGTATTGTCGGTGTAGCCTTTAGCTTGGTGACTTTTCAGTGGAGTTTGTTAGTTGCTTGTTTAATTTTTGCCGCAATTCAGATTTATTTACCTAAATTACTGGATAAGCCATTACAAAAAGCTACTGAAAAGGTATCAGTAGCTAATCGAAAGTATTTGAAGACTTTAGGTGATTGGTTAATTGGCTTATCAGAAGTTCGTCGCTATTTGGCTAGCGATAAGCTTTTTAAGACTATTGCTGAAAATTCAGGACGCTTGGAAGCAGCAAATATTGAGAAGGAAAAAGTAGATCAGGAATTAGATTATCTGAATCAATTGGCTTATTCATTAGGAGATGTGCTAATCTTTCTTTTAACTGGATTTTTGGTAGTGAATAATTGGGCTGCTTTTGGTTTGATTGCCAGCATTGGCAACTTCAATGGAGCACTATTTGGTTCTTTGCAAGGAGTTGCTAATTATGGTGGAAGAATGCGAGCAACAAATAAATTGCGAGAAGAGATTTTTGTAGCTAGAAAGAAAATTCAGTCTGAACAGAAAAGTAATTTAGAACAAGCGGTTAGTTTTTCAATCCATAATTTAGCTATCGATTTTAGAAACGGTGAGGCCGTGACTTTCCCAGATTTCCAAGTTAAAGCTGGAGAGAAAATTTTACTAACAGGTGATTCAGGTACAGGAAAATCAACTTTACTCAAATTGATTTTAGGTGAATTGCAAGCCAGTCGCGGCAAATACTTTAATCAAAAGGGTGAAAAGATTCAACCTGATTTAGCTGAAATTGGCTATTTGCCGCAAGATCCAGTGTTATTCCCAGTAACGATTGTTGAAAATATTACGATGTTCAATTCAAAACTGCTAAACCGAGTTAAATCAGCTATTGAAAAAGTTCAATTTGCAGGAGATATTGCTAAGTTTTCGGCTGGCATTGAGACTAAGATTGACCTTGATCAATTGAATGTTTCTGGTGGTCAGAGGCAGAAAATTGTTTTAGCTAGAAGCATGGTGCACCAGAGCAAGTTGATTTTGATTGATGAGGCGACAAGTGCAATTGATCAGGCGGCTACGATGAAAATTTTGCGTCAGTTGACTAAGACGGATGCAACGATTGTATTCATTGCTCACAACTTTAATCAAGAAATGCATCAATTGTTTGATCGTGAAATTCATTTAAAGAAATAAAAACAAGCTCATAACCTCAAAGTTACAGGTTATGGGCTTGTTTTATTATAGCCAAATTTGTTCGAAAATATCTTCTTTAAAACCGCAAGTTAAATTACTGTCATCAACGACTAATGGCCGCTTGATTAACTTACCATTTTTTGACATCATATCTGCAGCTTCTTCAATCGTCATTGTTGGCACTTTTTCTTTCAAATTTTCTCTGCGGTAATCTTGACCGTGTGTATTGAAGAAATATTTTAGACCACGATCTTGATATTTGGTCATCCATTTTACCAAGTCTTCTTTTTTCGGTGGCTGTTCAACTAAATCTTGAAATTCGTAGTTGACCTGATGGTCATCCATCCACTTGCGTGCTTTACGTGAGGTAGAGCAACGTTTATAACCATAAAATTTAATCATTATTTTCCGTCCTTATTTTTGTAAAAATTTTCTAAAAAATTCAATTTCTTCATCATTTGCGATATCAGCTAGCTCGTCTTTTTGATCAACAAAGAACACATGACCGCGAGGATTGTCTTCATCACCATAGGATTTGCAGATGGCGTGAACACCGCGACCGAGCAAGAAGCCAAAGAAGGTAAATTGCATGTCATGCAAAAAATCCTTGTTAGCCGTGATTAAAAAAGTCGGCAAGAAATTGTGATTGATATATTTTTCAACGTCGAGTTGTTCATGATACTTGTTAACTGCATTTTTAGTGAAGTAGGCGCTAGCCATGCCATCTAAATTGCTTGGGGCTAACATGAAGGAAGCAGCACAATTCAAGCCGACAGCCCTAAATTTTAAGTTCAATGGTTTGTAAGAAAATAACTTGGCATAATCTGGATTAGTCAAAATAGTGACATACTGCTCAGCCATTTGACCACCGGCGCTGTCGCCAACGATAAAAACGTTGTTGCGATCTAGACGATATTCTTCAGCGTGCTCATCAACCCAATGCATGTAGCGATCAACATCGTCTAATTCATCAGGGAATTCCGCGTTTTCTGGTGCAAGACGATAGTTGGGATTGATGAAAGCAAAACCGCGCTTAGCTAAACCCATTCCATAATATTGGTAGATTTCTTTAGTACCATAAACCCAACCACCGCCGTGAATATTGATGATGACAGGGAAGGGAGCTTCGTGCTTTTTGGGTAAATAAACATCTAAAGTATGCATCTGGACCATAAGGCAGATTATCAAGACGTTCAACTTCAGGGATGTCGTGAGGCAAGCCACTGTCACGTTTGGTGTCATGCTGATATGCACCATCTCTAAAGTCAGTAACAAACTTTTTGATTTTATCTTTAAGTTCCATAATTGTTCTCTTTTCTAGTAATTATCTATGTTAACTCAATTATACTTTAATTGAATTTGAAAAAATAAAAACTTTTTTGAAAAATCCTCTTGCATTTTAATTAACGTTTCCCTATAATAGTTTATGTTCTGTTGAGGACATACAAACATACAAGATGGTCTGGTAGCTCAGCTGGATAGAGCAACAGTCTTCTAAACTGTGGGTCGTGGGTTCGAATCTCACCCGGATCATAAATTATGCCTGTAAGCATTGGTCTTACAGGCTTTTTACATACCTTAGGTATCTATGTGCTAAATTTTACTACAAAGACAATATTTTTTTACATTTGATATTGTATGATACAAATATATGACAATTATTAACTTAATCTTACATTATTAGTGAATCAGTTGACTAAAGTTTGGAACGAGCTTATTCTAAAATTGATTTCCAAAAAATAGGATCGACAAGTGTGAACGACAACTATTTTTAACATTATCGGAGGAATTAAGATTGACTACAACCAAAAAAATCATTGTTAGATTGGCATGCGCGACTGTTCTTGGTACGGCAGGGGTAGCGCTGACACAAGTAAATATACCACAAACTGCAGTTGTGAACGCTGCAACTACCTCTGTTGCAGCCCGCGCACTTGGAGTTGATGTTGCTAGTTATCAAAACGCTGACTTGTCAAGTCATGCGCAAGCTGGAGCACAATTTGCAATTGTTAAAGTTAGCGAAGGTACTTCCTATCGTAACCCTAAGGCATCAAGTCAAATTTCAACGGCTTTATCAAATAATATGATGCCAATGGCATATCACTTTGCTACTTTTAGTTCAAATGCAAGTGCTGCTGCTGCAGAAGCAAATTATGCAGTTCAAGCTGCCCAAGCATTCGGCTTACCTAAAGGTTCATATATTGCTTGTGATTATGAAACAGGTTCGGGCAATAACATTTACGGTGGTAAAACGCCAACGGCTAATGCAATTATTGCTTTTATGGACACTATAAAAAATGCAGGCTATAAGCCACTTCTTTATGCTAGTTCATCAGTTTTACAAAATAATATTGATACTAATAGTGTAATTGCCAAGTATCCTAACTCATTGTGGGTCGCTTCATACGCTATTTCAGGTAGAATTGATAGTCCAAACTTCAATTACTTCCCATCAATGAATGGCGTTTCAATTTGGCAATTTACTGATAATTGGAAGGGATTAAGCGTTGATGGAAATATTGCTGTTTTACCATTATCAATTGACGGTAATGTAACTTCCAACAATGGCGCAATTTCACAAGCTCCAGCTACCAGCAACACCAATTCTGCTAGCTCTTCAAATGCTTCATCAAATACTTCGAATAAGAGTACTTCATCAGATGATGATAAGGGTTCAGCAACTGCTGGCTATGTGATGAAGAAATCATATATCTATAATAAAAAGGGTGAGCGTCAAAGCGGCTACTATGCAGCTTATACTAATATTACTCATTATGGTGTAGTGACTCTTGATAATGGTAAGACTGCCTTAAACATGGGCAATGGTCGTTACATTATGGCAAGTAATGTTTTAGGTAATTCACGTGTACTTAAGCACAATGCTTATGTATATAATAACAAGGGAAACCGCGCTAACTGGAGAGTGCTTAGAAAAGGTACGCCAATTAAGACCTATGGTTCACGGATGCGCGTTAATGGTAAAAGCTGTTACCGAATCGGACGTAACATGTACGTTAAGGCGGCTAACTTTTAATTAAAAAATTGAATTTATCAAGAAGGAATTAAGCTTAAAGGTTTAATTCCTTTTTTCATGCCGTTTTTTGTATAATTAAAAGTATTCAGGAAACGCCTGAATTAATTAACTGATAGGGATGAAATAAACTTGAAAAAAAGATTTATAGCAATAATATTGATGCTACTGACTTTAACGGGTTGTACTATAAAAAGTACTACGCCTAAGAAGGCTAAGTCGTCAGTTAAAACGGTTAAAGTCGATAAACAGCAATCTAAGGAAAAACAGGCTAAGTATCAAGTGATAGACCAAGTTTGGCGAATTCAACAAGATGGCGTTGATATTTATGGTCATATATATCTACCACAGGGTTTAGCTGGTAAGAAGAAAGCAGTAATTTTGGCTCACGGATTGGCAGGAAATTACCGTGATCTAACCAGTTATGCTAAATATTTAGCTAGTTGTGGCTATGTTGCCTATACTTTTGATTTTCCTGGTGGAGCTAAGAATGGTCAAAGTAGTAGTGTAGATCAATTAAAGATGTCAATTTTTACAGAAGAAAAGAATCTACAGCTGGTATTAAATACAATTAAAAATAGGACTGATGTTGACCGTAAACAAGTGTCTTTGCTAGGCGAGAGTCAAGGTGGAGCAGTTGCCGCAATGCTCGCAAGTAAATATCCGCAAGAAGTAAAGTCATTGATTTTGCTTTACCCTGCCTTTTCGATCACTGATTATGCGAAAGCGGCTTTTAAATCAGAAAAACAAGTGCCAGACAAGCTCAACCTATTTGGCTTCACAATTGGTAAGGCCTATTTTGAAAACTTGTTCAAGTATAACTTGTTAAAAGAAGCAACTAAGTATCATGGTCCAGTTTTAATAATGCATGGTACAAGTGACATGATTATTCCAGATTCTTATTCAATTATGGCTAATAAAAAATTTAAGCACTCGAAATTATACTTATTTAAGGGTGCAGGTCATGATTTTAAAGGTAAATATCATAGTCGAGCAGATACTTTAATTGATAAATTTTTGCAGAAAAATGGGAAATAAATAATGAAGAAGAAATACCTTGGTTTATTGGCTTTATTAAGCCTATTGAGCGTTTTTGCTATTTGGGGTCAAAGCGTTAGAGCTGATGTTGATTATGATATTGATAATGTTAGAGCCATAGCAAGAGTTAATAAAGATGGTTCACTGACAATGTATCGAACAATTAAGTATTCATTTGATAGTGATGCTCGTGGCCTTTATTATAAGCAAAATCTGGCTGTAAAACAGAAGTTGAGCAACATTCAGGTTAAGGTCGATGGACAAAATATAAAGGCCGCAACAACGGGCAAAAATAATACGTATAAATTGCAAAAGCAGGGCAATTCTTATAATTTTAAGGTTTATCATCGAATTAAGGAAAATGATAAGGTTAAAGTTGAGTATTCTTATCTAATTCACCGGGCAATTACTAATTATCTTGATACAGCTGAGCTGAACTTTAAAATAGTTGGTAATGGTTGGGATACTGACTTAGATCATGTGCGTGCTGAAGTGATTTTTCCTGGGGCAGTTAAGGGGCTAAAAGCTTGGGCTCATGGGCCACTAAGTGGTTACACTCAGGTTTTGCCAAAAGAGGGCAAAATTATTATGACTGCTGATGATGTTGCAGGAGATAGTGGTGTCGAAGTACATGCGATTTTTCCAACTACGGTAACTAGTGCTAATCAGAATATTGTTAAAGAAAATAAGAAAAGAGCAATTGAAAAACAAGAAGCAGCATTAGCAAAAGAAGCTAATCAGAAGCGTCAGCGTAAGCAGATGCTTAGTATAGGATTGATGATCATTTCAGTACTTGTCGGTTTTGTGGTGATAATTAGAGGCTTTTTTATTAAAAAAGTTGGGGTTAAGCCAAAAATAGAGCGCGATTTAGTACATAATTATGAAATTCCAGATATATCACCTACTGCTGCGCAAATTTTGGATGAAGCTGATAAACCAAATGTTAAAGCATTTACAGCTTATTTGATGCAATTAGCCGGTAAAAATAAAATTAAGATCGAAAAATATCAAACTAAACATTTAAAGCGGACTAATTATCGAATTACTTTAGTAGATGATAGTGTTTTGACTGATGACCTATTAGATTTTATTTTTAACAAAGTTGGTGATGGTAAGTCATTTACAACGAAAGATTTGCGGGATTATACTTCTAAAAAATTGGGTAGGCGTTTTGATAAATGGTGTGACGGGCAATATAAGCAAGTTGAGGATAAGGACTTGCTTGATAAAAAATATAAAAAGCAGCGTAGCAACTTCCGAACGGGGATGCTCATGGGAATGATTGCTAGCTTTGCGATCTGGGTAATTAGCTTAATGATGGCAAATAATATACCCAGTTTTGTGATAATAATTGGAATCATGATGATCGTCTTAGAAGTTGCTGCATTCATAGTGGGCAATTCTCGTTTAAGTATTTATACCCAAAAAGGTGCACTTGAGACAGATCAAGTTCGCTGCTTTAAGAAAATGCTAGACGATATTGGTCAATTCAAGATGAAAGACGTCGGTGATCTGATTTTATGGGAAGACATTATGCCGTATGCTGTAGCGTTTGGTCTATCTAAAAAGGTATTGAAGCAGCTTAAGATTGAATTTGCAGATGAATTAGATGCTGCACCAGTTCTGTTTTATAGTGGATTCTATAGTAGCAGTAGTGACAGTTTTGAGCATAGTTTTGAACGTAGCTTCTCTTCAGGCGTGTCTACTGGTTTATCTTCAGTTTCCGGAAGCTCAGGTGGATTTTCAGGTGGATCGTCTGGCGGCTTTGGTGGTGGCAGCGGCGGTGGTGCTTTTTAGTGAGAAATTTTTATACTATAATTAAACTAAAAAAGGAGGGCTAAATTATGCCATTTGTACATATTGAATTAATTAAAGGTCGCTCAGATGAGCAGATTACTAACTTAATGAAGGATGTTACTGAAGCAGTGTACAAGAATACTGGTGCGCCTAAGGAACACATTCATGTAATTATCAACGAATTAGGTAAGCATACTTATGGCCAAGGCGGCGAGTGGAGAGCTTAATAATTAGAAATTGTAGTAAAAGGCGACTCGATTGTGAGTCGCCTTTTTATATAGTTAAATATATAAACTTGTATTAGAGCCTTAAAGCTATGTGTGCATAAATGAATTATTTATTTAGAATCCCACGTAATATAATGATGTTGATGTCTAGATATTTACGAGGAGGATTTGAAATGAATTTAAAAAAGAAAATTGCAATTTCTGCAACTGCACTGACTGTTGCTCTCTCTACTGCATTTCCAATTGCTGCTGCGCAAAGTCAGCCGGTAAAAGCAGTAGGTATTGTATTGGTTCATCGTGTTACAGCAGGTGAAAATTTCGCTAATTGGTTCAATTGGCTTAGAACTCGATAAATAGAAAAATTAGGAAGCAGGCAATATAAAGATTGTCTGCTTTTTGCGTAAAAAAATTTAATCACTAAAACGATCAATCAATTAACACTACTTCATAAAAATCAGTATAATTATGTTCGTTACTATTAGTAAGTTATACAATAAAAGTGGTGAGAATAATGTATGATTATCGAAATAATATCAAAATAATTTTAAATAAAACTGAGGCTGATGATAAAAGTCTCGAAAATAGTTTAAGTGCGATTAAAGCTATCCTAAATATGGCCGAAGATAATACAGCTGAAAAATCTGAGACTAAATCAGTAACTCAACCTAAGAATAAAATTGCAAATACACAATCAATTGCACAAAGAAATGCAGATTTAAAGCAAATTAAGCAATTATTGATTGGGCTGACAGCCTTAATTGAGACTCCAGGTGATGAAAAAGCTAAAAAGAGTTCACTTGATGCTTTACACAAGTTGACGTTTGTTCCAGGCGTTGGCAAGCGCTATGGCAATGTTTTGGGTAAATTGGATCAGGCAATTCAAAAATCTAAGACAACTAAAGAAGCTGTTAACAAGAAAATTTTTGAAGAAGCAATGAAGCCCAAAGAGCAACCTAAGCGCGATTATCGTAAAGGACGCCGCTATACTGTTATTCGGGCTTTATCAGGCTGTAATTTGATTAATGATAGTGGTCAAATTGTTTACCGTATTAAAGAATCACAAATTCACTCTTTGAATTTAAAGAGCGGTGACATAGTTGAAGCTATTGAAAATCGAGATAATCCAAATTATGAAGCAGAAGTCTTGCGCGTGGTGGGTTATCGCAAATTGCGCATGCGTGATTATGACCCAATCGAAGAATTCCGGTATGCTGTGGTCCGCGGCAAGGCCAATCAATTAGCTATCACTAGAAATATTAAGGGCGAAAAGTTGAGAATTCGCGGTAAGGATATCACGATTCCGGTTGATTCAAGTTATTATCAAGGTGAAAATATTCATGTTGAAGATGGTTCAATTGTAGATCTAGCTTGGTATACGGGTGATGTTCGCATTAAGAAAAATCCTGCTGAGGCAGTACAGATTCGTTGGATTTATCAAGTTGATCCGCCTAAGAAATCAGATCTGTCGTATCAAAAGAAAAATAAGTCAAAGAAAGAAGAAACAGAAGAGTTAACTAAACTCGACATGAATTTGCACTATCAGCGGGTGGGAATTGCGATTGGTGATAATCAAAATGAAGGAATATTAGAAGGGATTGTTTCGCGCTATAATGGGATCCCAATTCCAATAGATGCTTTTGAAGGCAAGAAGAAGGTAATGGAACGGCAAATCAAAGACTTAGATATTGTAATCTTGATGACAGCTTATGCTGCTCATGATGCTACTTGGAATATTCAGGAATTCGCTTCAAAGTATGGTGTTAAATTTGCCGTTTCTTCATCTAAAGGCTACCGCTCTTTTGAGCGAGCATTATATCGAGCTGAAAATGGTTTACCTGCTTATGAAGGAACGCAATCAATCGATTATAAAGAAGTTAAAAATAAATAATTTGTTAACATTATTTTGTTTGCTTGAGCTAACAGATGATTTTTCGTTAAAATAGTACTAACTAAAAGAAAGGACGCTTAATAATGAAAAACATTAAACAACGTTCCTGGATGAGATGGTTGGTATTTTTAGCAGGACTTGAAATAATCGCAATATCAATCAATCTTTTTTATGGACCGATTAATATTGCAGCTGGTGGCTCAACGGGTATTTCTATTCTAGTCGATGCGGTCTGGGGGATTAATCGATCAATTACAGTATTTGTAGTGAATGGCTTGATGCTGATTTTGGCGGCAATCTTTTTAGGCAAAAAGACTACCCAAAATATTGCATTAGGTAGTTTGCTCTTACCAGTTTTGATGGAAGTTACGCCTAGCTTTAAAGCAGTGAATAATGACCTACTAGCCGTAATTTATGGTGGTGCATTAATGGGACTTGGAGTTTCGCTACTTTATCGCGTTAATGCCTCAAGTGGTGGGACAACAATTCCGCCGATGATTCTGAAGAAATATTTTTATTTAAATCCTGCAACTACGCTTTTATGCATTGATATGGTAATTATTTTCTTGAACATTTTTGTCGATGGTTGGAATGCTTTCTTCTTAGCAGCATTTTCTCAAGTGGTAACTGCCATTACGATGCGCTACGCGGAGACCGGTTTTGATAAAAAGTATCAAGTCAGAATTATGAGTAATTCAGATTTAGACCGAATTCAAGATATGCTTAAAGAAGATTATCAAGGCCTGACGATTTATGATGTTATAGGTGGATATAGCGACGAAAGCAAGCGTCAATTATTAATCGTAGTTGATCCACGTGAATATGGGCCACTTATTTCTAAAGTACATGAGATCGATCAGGATGCGTTTATCATTACCGAAAATGTTGCAAAAGTGCATGGCGGTCAATGGCGAATGTAAAAAAATAATTGATCTTAGTCTAAAAGCGTTGTATGATATAAGAGTTGTATTTGTGGAGACCTCCACATCTGCAACCGCACGGCTTGAGGTTAGAAGTCTTCTTATGTAAGAAGCACCCCAGTTCGGCGAGTCTAAGTATTTTTTTCGGAGGTGTACAAATGTACGCAATTATTAAGACCGGTGGTAAGCAATACAAAGTTGCAGAAGGCGATAGCGTATTTGTAGAAAAGCTTGATGCTGAAGAAGGTAGCTCAGTAACTTTTGACGAAGTTATCCTTGTTGCTAATGGCGACGACGTTAAGGTTGGTACTCCATTAGTAGATGGTGCTAAGGTAACTGCTAAAGTTGAAAAGCAAGGCAAGGAAAAGAAAGTTGTAACTTTCAAGTACAAGCCTAAGAAGCACTCACACAGCAAGTATGGTCACCGTCAACCTTACACTAAGGTTACAGTTGAAAAGATTGAAGCTTAATTCAGAGGTGAAATGAATATGAACATTTTAGGTATGAAATTATACGCTCACCACAAGGGTGGTGGTTCTACTGCCAACGGTCGTAACTCAGCTGGTCGTCGTTTAGGCGCCAAGGCTGGTGACGGTCAAACTATCCACGCAGGTACTATTATTTACCGTCAACGTGGTACTAAGATTCACCCAGGCAAGAACGTAGGTCAAGGTGGAGACGACACTTTATTTGCACTTGTTAACGGCGTTGTTAAATTTGAACGTCTTGGCAAGTACAAGAAGCAAGTTTCTGTATACCCAGCTGAAGAAGCTAAGTAATTCAGAGATTAACATGAAAAGGCGAGTAGCATAAGCCACCCGTCTTTTTTTATGGCTTTTTCCGCCCAGAAACATGTATAATTAAACCAATATCATACAAAAAGAGGGTCTCTGAGATGGAAAATAGGCAAGAATTATTATCCTTAATTAACCAGCGAATTGAGCATGTAACTGATTTAATTAAAGAAGCAAATGCAGATGCATTGATTATTTTTAATCAAGCTAATTATCGATATCTAACCAATTTTACAGGGGAAGAAGCACAATTAATTTTGACTGCTAGTGGCGAACGAGTACTTTTATCAGATTCTCGTTTTGCTGGACAGATTAAAGCACAAGCACCTGGCGAAATGGATGTTGTAATGAAACATTCTAGTGATTATGAAGAACTTACTAAGGCCTTGAAAAAAATGGACGTCAAGAGGGTCTTAGTTGAAGGTGAATTCGTTTCAGCGAGTGAATATGAAAAACTTAAGCAACTAAATCCAGAACTTGAATTTGTGATGGTTGAAGAATTGGTTGAACGAGTACGTAATATTAAAGATGATCTTGAAATTGCGGCATTGCGCAAAGCAATTGATATTTCAATGGAAAGCTTTAAAGGTATTTTGCCGATGATTAAGCCTGGCGTTAAAGAACGTGCAATTGGTGCTAAATTGGACTACCTATTTAAAGTTAATGGCGGCGATGGCCCTGATTTCGATACAATTGTAGCTTCCGGTGTGCGTTCGGCTTGGGCTCATGGCGTTGCTAGTGACAAAGAATTGTCCGAAGGCGATATGATTGTCATTGACTTTGGTAGTTTTTATCACGGTTATGCGGCAGATATTACTAGAACTGTTTCATTAGGTGAAGTTGATGCTGAAATGCATAAAATCTATGATATTGTACATGAAGCACAACGCCGTGGCATTGCCGCGGCAGTTGCAGGTAATACTGGATATGATGTTGATAAAGCAGCACGTGATTATATTACAGAACAAGGTTACGGTCAGTATTTTGGACACGGGATCGGTCACGGCATTGGTCTTGAAATTCACGAATTGTGTCAACCAGCTTTACCTTTTAGAACTACTAAATTGGTCAATAATATGGTTCATACCGTAGAACCAGGAATCTACTTGCCAGACAAGGGCGGTGTTAGAATCGAAGACGATATTTTGGTCCATGATCAAACGCCTGAAACTTTATCCACTTTGCCAAAGGATGAATTGATTTCCCTATAATAGCTATTTAATTTATCGTATTTATGGTAAAAACGCTTCAAGATTGGTAAGATAATAATTGTAGAAATGAGGGACTTAATATGACAATGATTTCAGTAAACGAATTCAAGAATGGCTTGACTATTCAATACAACAACGATTTATGGCGCATTGTTGAATTCCAACACGTAAAACCAGGTAAGGGTAGTGCCTTTGTACGTTCAAAGCTTAAGAGTTTGAGAACTGGTGCTGTACAAGAATATACTTTCCGTTCAACTGCTAAGGTTGAAACTGCAGACATTCAAACTAAGTCAATGCAATACTTGTACAATGATGGCTCAAGTTATGTATTCATGGATACTTCTACTTACGATCAATTAGCAATTCCAAATGAACAAATTGGCGATGAAGCTAATTACTTATTGGAAAACATGATTGTTAACGTAGTTATGCACGAAGGTGAAACTTTAGGTATCCAATTGCCTAATACGGTTGATTTGAAGGTTGCTAAGACTGAACCTAACATCAAGGGTGATACTTCATCAGGTGGTGGTAAGCCAGCTACTATGGAAACTGGTTTAGTAGTTAACGTACCATTCTTCATTAACGAAGGTGACGTTTTAACTATTAACACTGCTGATGGTACTTACGTATCACGTGCAAATAAGTAGTTTATTTGAGGTAACAAAATGGCAGATAGTTCAAAAATTCTTTTAAGTGGTGAAGAAAACAGCGAGCAAATTAAAATTGATCCAAGTGTTCTAGAAGTTATTTTGGGTATTGCTGCAGAAAAAGTTGATGGTGTTGCCGGAATGCGCGGCAGTTTGAAATCAGGCTTAAACTGGGTTTTCGGTCGTGAAGATCATGGTAAGGGCGTAAATATTAGTGTTGATGACGATGATAAGCTAATTGCTGATATTTATGTTTATCTTGAAAGCGGCGTTAACGTTCCTAAGGTTGCAATGACGTTGCAAAAGAAGTTGAAGGCACAATTATTGCAAATGACTGATCTTGAGCTGAAGGCAATCAACGTTCATGTTGTCGGTTTAGTTTTCCCAGAAGATGAAAATACTGACCAGACTACATCAGAGCTGTTTCCGGAGGACGAAGAAGAAAAATAATGAACCAACACGAAAGTCGAAAAGTTGCTATGCAAGCCGTTTATTTGGCTAATCAGGAGCCAGATTTAACTGCCGAAGAAGTTGAAGCAAAAGTCGTTGCAACGCTTAATTTAAAACAGCTTTCTGCCTATTCTAAGAAGTTAATCGAAGGCGTACTAGAAGATCGCAAAAATTTACAGTCTGAACTAACTAGTCATTTGAAAAAGGGCTGGCGTCTTGAACGTGTAAGTCAAACTGTGGTAGCTATCATGGAAGTTGCTTTGTTTGAAATCAATCATAGTGATGAGATTGATGCTAAGGCAGCAGTTAACGAAGCTTTAAATTTATGTGACGAATTTGCTGAGCCTAAAGAAAAGCCATTTATTAATGGAATGTTAGCAAACTTTGTTAAATAGCGATGAATAGCCGGCAGTTTTGCAGGTTATTTTTTTACAAAAGGGGAACGGGCTTTATGGGAAAGATTCTTGATGGTAAAGCATTTGCAAATGAATTAGGGCAAAATCTTAAAGAAAAAGTTAAGAAATTAAAAGAAGAGGGAATAACGCCACATTTTTGCGTAATAAATATTGGGGATGATCCTGCTAGCAAGATTTATGTTCGAACAAAAAAGCGACGGGCTGAAAAGATGGGAATTATCCAGGATATTTATCAAATGCCCGCTGATACTAAACAGGAAGAAGTTTTAGCATTAATTGATAAGCTAAATGCTGATCCTGAGATTAACGGCTTGATGGTACAGTTGCCAGCACCTGAACAGATTGATGCAGATGCCTTGTTAAAAAGGATTGACCCTAATAAGGATGTCGACGCCTTAACGCCTGCGAATATTGGTCAACTTTGGATGGAAAATCACTTTGTTGAACCGGCTACTGCAGAAGGCATTATTGCTTTATTGAAACATTATCAAATTACGCTGGCTGGTAAGAGAGTTGTAGTTATTGGTCGAAGCAATATCGTAGGCAAACCAGTAGCGGCATTAATGTTAGAGGAAAATGCTACTGTTACTGTTTGCCATTTGTATACTAAAAATCTGGCTGAAATTACACGACAAGCCGATATAGTAGTTTCAGCAACAGGACAAGCATTTTTGGTAACTGCAGATATGGTTAAAGATGGGGCAGTGGTCGTTGATGTGGGCATGAATCATGTTAATGGCAAATTAGTAGGAGACGTTGACTTTGATAATGTTAAAGAAAAAGCCAGCTATATTACTCCGGTTCCTGGCGGTGTAGGTCCTCTTACAGTACAATTCTTAATGGAAGCAGTTGTTAAATTGACTAGGAGACAAAATGGCCGAGAATAAATATTTAACGGTTACTGATTTAAATTATTATATTACGCAAAAATTTAAGAATGATCCTTACCTGCATAAGGTCTTCTTACAAGGTGAATTGTCCAACTTCCGTTATCGGCGTAGTTCGCACCAGTATTTTTCACTAAAAGATGAAAAATCTAAAATTAATGTGGTGATGTTCCGTTCCTTCTTTGATAAGGTGAAATTTAAACCAGAAGAAGGAATGAAGGTTTATGTGGTTGGGTATGTCAGCGTGTATGGCCCACAAGGATCATATCAGTTCTATGCTGAACAAATGGAACCGGCAGGATTAGGTGCCTTATATGAGCAATTGAAGCAGTTGCAGGCCAAATTAGCCAAAGAAGGTCTGTTTGATCCAGAGCATAAGAAGAAGTTGCCTCATTTTCCTGATCGAATTGCAGTAGTTACTAGTGCTTCTGGGGCAGTTATTCACGATATTATGGTTACAGCTAATCGGCGTTTCCCGCATGCTGAGATTGATTTGTATCCTGCGCAAGTCCAGGGTGATACTGCAGCGGATTCATTAGTGAGAGCAATGCGCCAGATTGCCGCTCAAGGCGACAAGTATGATGTCATGATCATCGGTCGTGGTGGTGGCTCACTAGAAGATTTGTGGCCATTCAATGAAGAAGAGGTTGTGCGGCAAGTTTACGCAATGCAGATGCCAGTAATTTCTTCAGTTGGTCATGAAACGGATACTACCTTGTGTGATTTGGTGGCCGATGCGCGTGCAGCAACACCAACTGCTGCAGCAGAATATGCTACGCCTAATACATTGGACGAAATTACGCATATTAAGCAATTAACCAGCCAGTTGGTAGCTAGCATGCAAAATATTATTCGTTCGAAACGTGAGCGCTTAAGTCGGGTGCAGAATTCTGTCATCCTGCGCGAGCCGACTAGACTGTATGATCAGCAGATTCAACAAGTTGATCAATTAAAACAAAGGCTGCAAAATAGTATGCAAAATCGGTTGACCCATTCTGTCCAAGGTTATCAACTGTTGAAGCAGCGTTTGTTTAGCGTTAGTCCAGATAAGAGAATCGGCCAGATGCAGCAACAAGAGCATTTTTTACAGCAACGACTGATTGATAATATGCAGCACTATTTAAAAAATAAACGCAATAGTTTTACCCAAGTAATGCAGCAGTTGGATGACTATAGCCCTTTGAAGACGCTAGAGCGAGGTTTTGTTTATTCAACTGATGAACAAGGGAAAACCATTAGTTCTGTGAAACAAGTTCAAAAGGATGATCATTTGCGATTGCATTTTAAAGATGGACAAGTTGACGCAGTGGTTACAAAGGTAAAGGAAGAACAAAATGGCAGTGAAGAAAAATAATTTTGAAGAACAATTAACTAATTTGGAACAAATCGTGCAAAATTTGGAAAACGGAAATGTTCCGTTGGAAGATGCCCTAAAAGAATTTCAGGAGGGCGTAAAGATTAGCCGTGATTTAGAAAAGAAGCTCAACAATGCTGAAGAAACTGTGGCTAAGTTGATTGATAGTGACGGCACAGAACACAAATTAGATCCAAATAACGCATCAGCACCAGAGGAATAAATATGACAGCATTTACTTATTTTAAAGATGAATGGACCCCAGTAATTGATGATTATCTGGCTAAGCATTTGGCTAGTGAGGTTGAAGATCAAAAGATCAGTCAGATTATGGCCTACTCAGTGATGGCTGGCGGCAAGCGCTTGCGTCCGTTATTGTTTTTAGCTACGTTAAATGCTTTAGGCAGAAAGATTGAAGAACCTGAAATTAGGATTGCCTGCGGGATTGAACTGATTCACACTTATTCCTTGATTCATGATGACCTGCCTGCCATGGATAACGATGACTATCGGCGCGGTAAGCTGACTAGCCACAAAAAATGGGGCGAGGCTGAGGCAATTTTAGCTGGGGATGCGCTCTTGCCGATGGGAATTCAATGGATTGCGGAAGGCAGTAAGTCGGCGAAATTGGTAGATTTAATTACCAAAGCAGTTGGCCCTAATGGGATGGTTGGCGGTCAATATTTGGATATTGATTCAACTAACAATGCTAGTGTTGCGGGTGATGCCAAGTTTATCAATAAGATGGAATGGCTGAAGACCGGTTGCTTAATTCTGGCTAGCGTTGAGATGGCTGCAGTTTATGCAGGAGCTAGTGATATTGAACAGGTAAAATTAGTCGATTTTGCCAAAATTTTTGGTCGTTCATACCAAATCTATGACGACTTGGTTGATGTCGTTGAAACTAGTGCAGAAGCTGGTAAAGCTACGCACAAGGATGAAGCTGAAGGAAAGAATAATACTTTAACTTTGTTAGGAATTGATCAAAGTCGCAAAGAACTAACTGACTTAATTAAGCAAGCACAAGATGATTTGCATGGACTAAATGGCGAAGTGCTAACTGGCTTTTTAGATCTTTATCAAAAGGTGTTATAAATGGCAAAACAAAGAGCAGATATTTTATTAGCAGAACAAGGAATTTTTCATTCTCGTTCAGCTGCCCAAAGAGCGATTATGGCGGGGCTGGTTTCTGATCACAATCATCAACGAATTGATAAGAGCGGGACTAAGTTTCCTGAAGGGGAAAAGTTTTACGTGAAAGATGATGGTAAGAAATATGTTTCGCGTGGCGGCTTTAAACTGGAAAAAGCTCTTAAGGTCTTTGACATTGATTTAACAAATAAAATTTGTTTAGATATTGGTGCATCAACTGGCGGTTTTACTGATGTTGCTTTACAAAACGGTGCTCAGATGGTCTATGCCTTGGATGTTGGCTACAACCAGTTAGCTTGGCAATTGCGGGACGACCCGCGTGTAGTGGTGATGGAAAAGCAGAATTTCCGCTATTCGAAGCCGGAAGATTTTGATCAAGGACTGCCAGATTTTGCAATGACCGATGTGTCCTTTATCTCGTTAGATTTGATCATGGCACCGATGTATGCAATTTTGAAGAATCAATGTGATGCCGTTTGTTTGATTAAACCACAATTTGAAGCTGGCCCTGAGAATGTCGGTAAACACGGTATTGTTCATGATCATGAAGTGCACAAGGCGGTAATCGAGCACACCATGCAAAAGGCATTGGAGATCGGCTTCAATGTTTTAGGCGTTGATTATTCACCAATTAAAGGTGGCAAAGGCAATATTGAATTCTTGATTCATTTACAAAAAGACGAAGCAAATGGTGGCCGCAACTTATGGCAAGGGAGCCCAGCTGAAGTGGTTGAGCGCGCCGTAAGTGGTCTATAGGAGTGAAGCTATGCTAGTTGAGCTAGATATCAAAAACTTTGCAATTATTAAAAGCTTAAAGGTTCGTTTTCAAGAAAAAATGACGGTAATCATCGGTGAAACTGGTGCTGGTAAGTCAATTATTATTGATGCTGTTTCATTACTGATGGGTGGTCGCGGTCAAAAAGAAATGATTCGTTCGGGTGAGTCCAAGGCGATTATTACTGGCTTGTTTGAATTGGATGATCAAAAAGAAAAGATCGCGGAATTGTGTGATCAATATGGTTTGCCGCACGATGACGATCAGCTGGTGATTAGTCGTGAATTAGCTGTCAAGGGCAGAAATGTAGTCCGGATTAACGGGCAATTGACGACGATTAATTTTTTGCGCGAGATTGGTAGCTATTTGGTTGATATTCACGGCCAGCATGATCAGCAAATTTTGATGGATCAGGACCGGCAGATTGACCTAGTTGATAATTATGCCCCTGCTTCTTTTAAGGCAGATTTAGCCACTTATCAAACTGATTATGCTCAATGGCAAAAGCTAACCAGTCAATTGCTGCACCTGCGTCAAGATGCCCAAGAATTAGCTCAGAAGCAAGATATTCTGCAGTTTCAGAATAATGAATTGGAAGCAGCCGACCTTGAGGATCCACAAGAAGATGAGAAACTTGAGGAAGAATATAACGAACTAAATAATTATCAAAAAATTGCGGATACGGCGAATTACTTCATGCAATTGTATGATGACGATGAGCATGGAATTGCAACTTTACTTGGAGATGCGCAAAATGCTGCGACTGATTTAACTGAATTTGGTTCAAAATTTAAGGATTTTGCTAAGACAGTTGATGATGGAGTTTATGCTTTAAATGACGCCCGCAGTGAATTATCGAACTTAATGGATGCAATGGACTTCGATGAGGAACGTTTTCAATACGTGACTAACCGCTTGGATACCTTGAATTCATTGAAAAAGAAGTATGGCCCAACCTTGGCTGATGTGTTTGCTTTTTATCAAAAAGTACAAAAAGAACTCAGTCAATTTGAAACAGGCGGCCTTGATGAGGAAAAATTGCAAGCAGAAGTTGCCAAGATTGAAGAAAGAATGACCCAAGAAGCTAGAGATCTGCATTTAATACGCGAAAAAGTGGCTCATTCTCTGGAAGAGCAGATTAAGCAAGAGTTAGCTGATCTCTACATGGAAAAAGCTCGCTTTTCTATTAATTTTGATGAAACAAAGACATTTACCGATAAGGGAACTGATGCGATTGTTTTCTTAATTGCACCTAATCCAGGTGAAGATTTAATGCCATTAGTTAAAATTGTTTCTGGTGGTGAACAATCAAGATTGATCTTAGCTTTGAAGGCAATCTTCAGCCGAGTTGAACCAGTGGGTACCATGATTTTTGACGAAATTGATACGGGAGTTTCTGGCCGAGTATCGGCTGCTATCGGGAAAAAGATGCACTCAATCGGTCGCAACAAGCAGGTAATTGCAATTACGCACTCACCACAAGTGGCTGCCGCGGGTGATCAACGCTACTTGGTAGCTAAGCAAGTAAAAGATGGTTCAACCTTTACTCAAATAGGCCCACTTAGCAAGGAAGAAACCATTACAGCGATTGCACAGATGATGGCTGGACAAGATGTAACCGATGCAGCAAAGAAGAATGCTGCAGATTTGATTAAGAGTATTAAAGATGACTAGTATTAGTAAATTTTGGCGTGATTTTTGTGTAGAACATCAAGTAAGTCCTACAGCATTAGAAGGTGCTTTTGCTTTTGGAGCTAATAGCCGGGATGCAGATATTCTTAGTGATTTGGTCAAAAGTGGAATTAAGACGGCAACGACTAGCCTGTATTCTGCGCAAGAAGATGTACCGGTTGTAGGGATGTACGCAATTGTTTTAAATGGACGAAATGAACCAGTTTGTGTGATTCAAAATAAGACTGTTGAGATTATGCCATTTAAAAATGTCTCAGCTGAGCATGCCTATTTAGAAGGCGAGGGCGATCGCTCATATGAATCTTGGCGTAAAGTACACGAGAAATTTTTTGCGCGCGAATGTCAAGAACTGGGACGAGAGTTCACAGATGAAACTGAAGTAGTGTGTGAGACATTCGAGAAAATAATTTAGTAAAGGAGCAGACGATTTTGTCTGTTTTTTTGTATGCAAAGAGAAAACTTGAAAAAGAAACAATTTTAGTGCAAACTAGATATATTACAAGTTAAGAGGAGTTCAGCATGGCAGATAAAGGTTTATTACTTGTGCTTTCTGGTCCTTCCGGCGTTGGTAAAGGAACTGTTAAAAGCGCGATTGTTGAAAACAAAGTCTTTCCATTTGAATATTCAGTTTCAATGACTACGCGTCAACCGCGACCAGGTGAGGTTAATGGCCAAGATTATTTTTTTGTTAGTGAAGATCGCTTTCAAGAGGCTATTAAAAATGGTGAGTTGTTAGAATATAATAAATATGTCGGTCACTATTATGGTACACCTCTTGCACCAGTGAAGAAGATGCTTCATGATGGCAAAGATGTTTTACTTGAGATTGATGTTAATGGGGCACAAAAAGTACGTGAAAAGATGCCCGATGGCGTGTTTATCTTTTTAACCCCACCAGATCTACATACGTTACATTTGCGTTTGGAACACCGTGGCACCGAGTCAGAAGATGTAATTCGTGGTCGAATTAAGCAAGCGCGCAATGAAATTTTGGAGATGGAAGACTATGATTATGCAGTAGTTAATGATACAGTAGCTAATGCAGTTGATCATATTAAAGCGATCGTCGATGCAGAACATGTCAGTGTTAAACGTGTAATTGATGACTATCGTAAGATGGTCAAGGAGGATTAATTATTATGAGAATTACTTACCCATCAATTGATAAATTATTGTCACGTGTTGATTCACGCTATTCATTATCTGTTCTTGCCGCTAAGAGAGCACATGAACTTGAAGCTGGTGATCCACCAACTTTGGAACATTTTAAGTGTGATAAGGCTGTTGGTAAGGCACTTGAAGAAATTGCTGCTGGTAAAGTTACTGTTGACCCAGCTCATGCCGAGGTTAACCTCGAAGATTAATTTATTGACCTTCATCCTTTGGGGTGAAGGTCTTTTTTACAGGTGATTAAATGATTGCTCAGGTTATTGTTGATGTAGCTGCACGGCAAACAGACCGTATTTTTGAATATCATATTCCAACAGAATTAGAAAAGGATATTGCGATTGGATCAAGAGTAGTTGTTCCGTTTGGTCCTCGTAAAGTGCAAGGTTTTGTGGTGGGGATCACTGATCAAAGTGAATTTAAAGGTAAACTTAAGGATTTGCTAGTTGTGGTAGATGAGATGCCACCGCTTACGCCAGAGTTGGTAAAGTTATCTGCTGATTTAGCAAAAAATATTTTTTCTTACCGAATTAAAATTTTACAAGCGATGCTACCTTGGGTAATGCGAGCAAATTATCGCAAATTGCTAGTGCCAGCTAATGATAGAGCTGCCAAAATGCCGCTGTTTCAGGGTGATCCAATTGATTTAAATAAAATTACGGATCTGGCGGAGATTAAGCAATTCCGCAAATTATTGCAAGATGATCAAGCAAAGATTGAGTATGTGGTAGAAAATCGAGCCAAGAAGAAAAAAGAAAATCAATATGAACTAGCATTAAAAAAAGAGGAATATCCCAAAATTTACAATACTTTACGTCAAAATGCGGTAAAGCAAAAAAAGTTATTGATGGATATCATTGATAATGCAGCGGATTATCCCAAAAGCCAAAGCCAGCTAGAAAAACAGCTTGGATTGACGGCGGCGAGTTTGAATTCTGCGATTACCAAAGGTTGGTTGAATAAAAAAAGTGTTGAGGTTTATCGCGATCCGTTATCCGGATTTGATGACGGAGAACATAAAACAGCGGTTACCTTAAATGGTGAGCAGCAAGGTGCTTTGAACCAGATCACCCAAGCAATTGAACAGCGCCAGGCTGAGACTTTTTTGTTGGAAGGGATTACTGGTAGCGGGAAGACTGAAGTGTATTTACACGCTATTAGCAAGGCTCTTAAACAGGGGCGAAATGCATTAATGCTGGTGCCAGAAATTTCCTTGACGCCGCAAATGGTTCGTCAGGTTAAGGCACGTTTTGGTCAAGAGGTAGCCGTTTTACATAGTGCCCTATCTGAGGGAGAAAAATATGATGAGTGGCGCCGAATTCGTCGTGGCGAGACTAAGGTGGTCGTTGGCGCTCGGAGTGCAGTTTTTGCTCCACTAGATAATATTGGTTTAATCGTGATCGATGAGGAACATGAGTCTTCATATAAGCAAGAAACCGATCCACGTTATAATGCACGTGATGTGGCTATTTGGCGTAGTAAATTTCATAATTGTCCGTTGGTTTTAGGAAGTGCAACACCATCGTTGAGTAGCCGTGCACGCGCCCAAAAAAATGTCTATCATCTTTTACGGTTAACTGAAAGGGCTAATCAAAAGAAATTGCCTAAAGTTAATTTGATTGATCTAAAGCACGTGCAGTTTGCTGGTGGTCAATTTGATTTATCTGTTGAGCTAGTAGATGCAATAAAAAAGCGTTTGGCAAAAAAAGAGCAGGTTATTTTAATGCTCAATCGACGTGGTTTTGCTAATTTTATGCTTTGCCGTGAATGTGGTTTTGTATTAAAATGTCCTAATTGTGATGTTTCTTTAAATTTGCATAAGGATACTAACAGTATGCAATGTCACTATTGTGGTCATACTGAGCCAGTACCCACACGTTGTCCTAATTGCCCAAGCTCGCAAATTCGTTTTTTAGGTGCAGGTACACAGAAGGTACAAGAAGAATTAGAAGAGCTTCTGCCTGGTGCACGAATCTTGCGGATGGACGTTGATACAACTAGAAGAAAGGGTAGCTATAAGAAAATTCTAGATGCCTTTGGTGCTCATGAAGCTGATATTTTGTTAGGTACGCAAATGATTGCTAAAGGATTAGATTTCCCTAATGTAACTTTAGTTGGAGTAATCAATGCCGATACAGGATTATGGCTTTCTGACTATAATGCTTCTGAAAAGACTTTTGAATTATTAACTCAAGTAGCTGGCCGTGCAGGTCGTGCTGATAAGGAAGGGGAAGTCTTAATTCAAACTTATAATCCAGAGCATTATGCTATTCAACTAGCTCAAACTCAGGACTACGAACGATTTTATGGCTATGAGATGAATATGCGGCATGCTGGTAACTATCCACCATATTTTTATACCGTGCTGATTTCCATTGCTGCTAAAAAAGAACAGAATGCAGCTCGTGAGGCTTTTAGGATTAAGAGGTATTTGAATGAGCACTTGCATGTGCCAACGATTATTTTGGGACCAACGCCAAGTGCAATTTCTCGTGTAAAAAATAAATATTATTATCAAATACTGGTAAAATATAAAAAAGAACCAAATTTAAATGAATTATTACACCATGTTCAAGATTCCGCGCAGGAAGCTAAGAAATATGGTTTAAGTATTTTTATTGATAATGAACCAGAGAGAATTATGTAAGGGGATGCTTTAATGACATCAATAATATTTATGGGAACACCGAAATTTTCAGTTCCAGTACTTGAAGGGTTAATTGATGAAGGCTATGAGATTAAAGCCGTGGTCACTCAACCTGATAAAAAGGTAGGACGTAAGCAGAAAATTACTAAGTCACCAGCCAAGATCGCAGCAGAAAAGCATGATTTGCCAATCTTTCAACCGGTTAAGTTGTCTGGATCAGACGAAATGCAGAAATTAATTGATATGCATGCAGATTTGATTGTAACTGCAGCATATGGGCAATTTTTACCAACTAAGTTTTTGAATTCGGTTAAAATTGCGGCAGTTAATGTTCACGGCTCACTTTTGCCTAAATACCGTGGCGGTGCACCAATTCAATATTCACTAATTAACGGTGATAAAGAAACTGGAATTACCATTATGGAAATGGTTAAGAAGATGGATGCTGGTGATATTTATGCTCAAGAAGCAATTAAGATTGAGCCTGATGATAACGCTGGCACTTTATTTAGTAAATTATCAATTGTTGGGCGGGACTTATTGCTTAAGACTTTACCAGCAATTATTGATGGCTCAATTAAAAAGGTTCCACAGGATCCAGAAAAGGTCGTCTTTTCACCTAACATCACTAAAGAACAAGAAAAGCTTAATGTTGATATGACAGCAGAAGAGGTCAACGATATGATTCGTGCTTTGAATCCAGATCCTGGTGCTTATTTGATGATTGAAGGCAAACGTTTCAAGATCTGGAAGGCAGAAATTGCATCTGATTCATCAAGTTTAAATGCCGGCTCTGTTGTTGCTAACAAAGGACGTTTTGCCATTAGTTTTGCTGATAATTCAGTACTTAACTTACTTGAAGTTCAACCAAGTGGCAAAAAGAGAATGGACATCAAGAGCTTTTTAAATGGTCAAGGTAGTAAGTTTGTCCCAGGTGAAGAAATTGTCGATCGATAAGAGTGCACGTGCAGTCAGCTTAGAGACATTGATCAAGGTCTTAGATCAAGGCTCCTATTCTAATATTAGTTTGAATAACAGCTTAAAGCACTCTAACTTGTCAATTGCAGACCAAAATTTAGCTACTAATATTGTTTATGGCACGATTCAGTATCGATTGTTTTTAGAATATCAGTTAAAAGGCTTAGTTAGGACAAAACTGACCGAAAAATATATTAAGCCATTATTGTTAATGTCACTTTACCAGTTGATTTTTTTGGATAAAGTGCCTGATCGTGCTGTACTTGATGAGGCTAATAAACTTGCTAAGCAATATGGCAAGCGACATTCAGCTGGCTTTCGGTTGGTAAATGGGATTTTGCGTTCGTTTACTAGGCGCGGGGTGATTTTACCAGCTGAAAATAATCCAGTTAAATATTTAAGTGTCAAAGAGAGCGTACCTGAATGGTTAGTTCAATATTTAATTGATAACTGGGGCCTAGACAAGGCAAAATCAGTTTTAAACAGTATTAATGAGCCAGCTAAAAACAGTGTACGTATTTCAAAGTTGGCAGATAAAGAGCAAGTTTTTGCCCAGTTAGAGCGGGATAACTATCAACCACAATGGTCTAAGTTATCAAGCGATGATGTGATTTTGAGTCACGGTGGCATTAGCGAAAGTGATTTGTTTGAAGAAGGCAAGTTAACAATTCAAGATGAAGCTGCCAGTTTAGTCGTAGAAGCTTTTGACTTTGAACAAGATGAGCATGTGCTTGATGCTTGTTCTGCTCCCGGTGGGAAAACCGTGCAAATTGCCGAAAGCATTGTTAATGGTGATGTGACTGCCTTAGATATTCATGATAAAAAATTACGTTTAGTACGAGATAATGCCCAGAGAATGCACGTTGCAAATAAGGTAAAGACTAAGGCATGTGATGCACGTAAGGCTACAGAGATTTTTGCGGCAGGTGAATTTACAAAAATTTTAGTCGATGCCCCTTGTTCTGGGCTTGGATTATTGCGTCGTAAGCCTGAAATTCGCTATACTAAGAGACAACAGGACTTACAAAATTTACAAAAAATTCAATTGGCAATCTTAACTGCAGTAAGTTCACTCTTAAAAAAGAATGGCGAGTTGGTTTATTCAACTTGCTTAATTTCAATGGAAGAAAATGAAGAGGTAGTTAAGAAGTTTTTGCAAGCACATCCTGACTTTGAACTAGTTCCATTTAAGTTAACTAAACTTGAATCAAAGACAGGGATGTTGAAAATAATGCCTGATCTAGATGGCAATGATGGATTTTTCATTGCTAAATTTAAGTTACGAGGTTAGATTTTTGATTGAAACAGCATACGCTTCGAGTATTGGTAAGGTACGGAAAAGCAATCAAGATTTTGTAAAAGTTTTTAAAAATCAAAAGGGAATTGTCTTAGCAATTGTCTGTGATGGTATGGGCGGCCATCAAGGTGGTGACGTTGCTTCAACAATGGCAGTCACCCATTTAGGACATAATTTTAGTATGACTGACTTTGCAGATGCTAATCTCGCTCATAAATGGCTTGATGTGCAATTAAATTCTGAAAATGAAACAATTTTAAAGACTGCTGATAAGTTTCCTGACTTAAATGGAATGGGGACAACGATTGTATTGGCGTTTGCATTTGATAAAAATGCCTTAATTGCTCATTTAGGTGATTCTCGGGCTTATAGTTATTCTGAAGGTAAATTTGTCCAATTAACTGAAGATCATTCTTTGGTTAACGAATTAGTTAAGATGGGTCAGATTACTAAAGAACAAGCTAAACACCATCCCCAGAAAAATATTATTACGCAAGCATTAGGCGTCTCAAGTACGATTGATCCTGAATTTGATGAGATCAAGATGGGGGAAAACGACATTATTTTGCTCTGTACTGATGGCCTAACCAATTCACTTAGCGATCCACAAATCCAACAAATTTTGGCAACTAAGGAGCTTAGCTTAAGAGAACGTTGTAATAAATTGATTAGTGAGGCCAATCGATTAGGTGGTGGTGATAATATTACTGTCTGCTTAATTTGGAACAAGGAGGACGAGAGCAGTGATCGATAAAGGTTATCTGCTTGGGGAACGTTACCGCATCATCGATACCTTAGGTGAAGGCGGAATGGCCAATGTCTATCTAGCGGAAGATATTATCCTGCAACGTAAGGTGGCAGTTAAAATTTTACGCCTTGATTTGCAGAATGAACCGCAAACCCAAGCTCGTTTTCAAAGAGAGGCATTAGCTACAAGTGAATTAAGTCATCCTAATATTGTTTCTGTACTTGATGTAGGTACCGATCATGGTTTGCCATACATGGTAATGGAGTATGTTGATGGTCCTAATCTAAAAGAATATATTCAAAAAAATTCACCTTTGGATTTAAATGAAATTATTCGAATTATGGATCAGATATTGAGTGCAGTTGCATTAGCTCATAAGCACAATGTTATTCATCGTGATCTAAAACCACAGAATATTTTGATGGATAAGCGCGGCAATATTAAAATAGCTGATTTCGGAATTGCCGTTGCTTTGAATCAAAGCTCGATTACACAAACTAATTCAGTAATGGGTTCAGTTCATTATATGTCTCCTGAGCAAACGCGTGGCGGAATGGTTACTAAACAATCTGACATCTATTCCTTGGGAATAATTTTATATGAATTGATCACAGGAACTGTTCCGTTTAACGGTGATACACCAGTGGCAATTGCACTGAAGCATGCGCAAGAACCAATTCCTTCAATTCGCAAGAAAGATTCAAGTGTACCACAGGCGCTGGAAAATGTTGTTTTAAAGGCAACCGCGAAAGATCCACGAGATAGATATGCTACAGCTCAGGAAATGAAAGCAGATTTGGATAGTAGCTTGGATCCTGAACGGGCAGATGAACCGGTTTTTGTACCATATCATGGTAATAACGATGATAAAACAATTGTATTGCCTGGATTTAAGCCACAAAAGGAAGAAAAAGAAGTGGTGGAGCCAGCAAAAACCGAATCAGTAGAATCAAGCAAGCTAGTAAAGAAAAAGACTTTTTTACAGAATGTCAAAAGTCACAAATGGTGGTGGCTGATCTCAATTATTGCCGCGGGTTTAATCATTTTTATGATGATTTTCGCTTTAAGTGGTACTGGAAATAAACGACAGGATGTTAATATTCCTGATGTAACTAATATTGCAGAAAAAGCAGCTGAGAGTAAACTTGAAGCAGCAGGCTTACAGGTTGGAAAAATTATTAGGCGACAATCAGATGATATAAAAAAAGGCCGGGTTATTGCGACAAAACCAACTGCAGGCAATAGTCTAGAGCGGGGAAAGAGCGTTGATTTAATTGTTTCCAGCGGTTCTAGCATGGTTAAAGTTCCTGATATGGTTGGGAAGAACTATGCCGAAGCGGCAGAAAAATTAGAAAATATGGGCTTTAATGTAGTTAGAGAGGACCAATATTCTAATAAAGTTGACGAAAATCAAGTTATTTCTCAAAGCATTGCTGCAGGTGTAGAGGTTAAGCCGACGCAGACTACAATTACGTTGATAGTTTCACGTGGCAAGCAGGCTAGATCACATTCAAATATGGTTACCTTGAAAGACTTAAGTAATTATTCTTTGAAGAGTGCTCAAGACTATGCCAAAGAACATGGCCTGACTTTACAAATCAATCAAGAATATTCTGATGATGTTGAGAAGGGCTTAGTAATTTCGATGGAGCCAGGTCCGGGTACTAAGGTTGAGCGTGGTTCAACTGTTACCATCAAGATCTCGAAAGGTCCAAAGGAAGACAAGGAAACTACTGTAACTAAGACCTTTACCGTTAACTATGTTGGTGATGATCTTTCTAAGAGTGAGAAGCCTGATAATGATAAAGGAAGCAATAACTCTGAGTCAGAATCCGTTAATGGCAAGGGTGATCATGTCCAGATCTATATTAAGGATGATGATCATTCCTTGAACAATATTTATCGTGACTTGTATATTAAGCATGATATGAGTTTCTCGATTCCATTTAACATTAGAGAAGGTAGTGGACAATTAAAGGTTGTTCGCAATGGCGATACAGTTTTGAATGAAAAGGTGACTAAATAAATGAAACTAGCGCAAGGAACCGTCGTTGGTTTGATTGCTGGTTATTATGATGTAGAAACCGCTGCGGGTATCGTGAGAACGCGTGCTCGCGGCGTTTTTCGTCAAAAAAAGCAAAAACCGGCAGTTGGCGATCATGTGGAAATTCAGATAGATGATAAAGGAATGAGCTATCTGGTGAAAATCTTGCCGCGGATTAATCGAATTGGGCGACCAGCAGTTGCTAATGTAAGTCATGTTTTGTTAGTAATTTCTGCAGTAGAACCGGATTTTTCTGTAGAGCTGTTAGATCGTTTTTTGACTTTCTTTTCTTGGCAAAAAGTTGGTGTAACAATTTACTTGTCTAAAGCAGATTTGCTATCAGAAGCAAAGTTAAACACAATCAAGCAAGCTTTAGCATATTATCAAAAAATAGGTTATCTTGTTTTCACTGATTATCATGAAATGCAAATTCAGATTCCTAAAATGATCGAAAAAAATCAAATTTGGACTTTAGCAGGACAGTCAGGTGCTGGTAAGTCAACTTTGCTTAACCATTTAAAAAAAGATGCTAATCAAGCGACTGGTGCGATATCAACTAGCTTGAATCGTGGGAAACATACTACTAGAAAGGTCGAACTTTTTAAGTTAGGCGCGGGCTTTTTAGCAGATACGCCAGGTTTTTCGTCAATTGATTTGACACCAATCAAGTTGAATGAGTTATGTAATTACTTTGTTGAGTTTAAAAAGGCAAGTATTCACTGTAAGTTCCGCGGATGTCAGCATTTGCAGGAGCCAGGCTGTGAAGTAAAGAAGTTACTTGAAGCCAGAGAAATTCTGGAAAGTAGATATGAGGATTATTTGGCTATGCGGACTGAGATTAGCGAAGGTCGCATACCGGAATATTTAAAATAGAGGTAATAGCTGATGATGATTGCACCCTCAATTTTGAACGCAAATAATATTGATCTTAAAAATGATATTGAAAATGCAGTCCAGGCCGGAATTAGCCGTTTTCATATTGATATTATGGATGGACATTTTGTGCCTAATTTATCTTTTGGACCGCAACTAATCAAAGATTTCAAGCGTGAATTTCCGATGACAGATGCTGAAATTCACTTAATGAGTGATGCCCCAGATAAGTTGGTACCAGCTTTTGTTAGTGCAGGAGCAGATTTGGTCGAACTACACTATGAAGCAATGGACAAGCCTAAGTTATATTATTGGTTCGATTATTTAGCTTCTAATGGCGTTGATGCTGCTTTGGCAATTAGTCCAGATACACCAGTTGAAGTGGTTGAACCGTATTTGCCATTACTGAAACAAGTATTAGTAATGACGGTCAAGCCGGGATTTGGTGGACAGAGTTTTCTTCCTGAATCAGTTAATCGAATTAAGTCAGTTAGAGAGATTGTCGGCTCTGATTTTGATATTGAGGTCGACGGCGGTATTAATGATCAGACTATTAAATTAGCTGAAAATGCTGGCGCTAATATATTTGTTGTTGGTTCATACTTGTATGAAAATGGTGATGTTGGCAGTCAAGTACATAAATTAGAAAAGATTATTAAGTAATGAAAGCATATGCATTGTTGGGCGGTCCAACTGAATTGTGGCCTGAAGATATTGAAGAAAAGCTGGCTCAAGCTGATTTAGTTATTGGGGTTGATCGTGGTGCCTTGTTTTTAGAAGAACTGGGAATAATACCTGATGTGGCAGTAGGTGACTTTGATTCTTTACACGAAAATGACTTAAGCCAAATAGAAAGTAATGTTCAAGACATTCGTTATTCTAATCCTGTCAAGGATTGGACTGATTCTGAGCTAATGTTGCAGATTGCTTTTGAAGATTATCATGTGGATGAATTAGTGATTTTTGGTGCTACAGGTGGAAGATTGGATCATTTTTTGATCAATCTATTAATGTTGCTAAATCCTGAAATGAGATTATATGCGAAAAAAGTAACGTTGATTGACCAACAAAATCTAATTTGCTTTTTTAATGCAGGCACGCATGTTGTTCAAAAAAGAAAAAATTATTCTTATATTGGTTTTGCAGCTTTAACAGCAATCGAAGATTTTAATATTATTGGTGCAAGATATGAGTTGAAGCACTATTCTGGGAACTATCCTCGTGTTTTTTCATCAAATGAATTTTTGCCTAATAGTAATGAATTCAGGATTAGCTTGCAAAATGGTATGATTGCAGCAATTTATTCTAAAGATATTAATCGTTTTCATGATTTATAGGTTAAAATAGAACTATAGAAAAGAAACAAGGGAATTCAAATGAAATATATTGACTTTGAAAAAGATATTGCTGGTTTCGAAAACGGTCGCTACGAAGCAAGACTTGACCGTGCAAAATAAAATGTAGAAGACTACATGTACAAGAACCACGTTCACATTTTTGATAAAAAGAAGAAGAAGGAAGTAGCTACTATCAATGGCTTAGCTAGAAATGTAACTTATCAAGATTTGGACTTGCCAACTAAGGTGGGTGAAATGATTACTGAGTATGCATACACGCCAATTGATGAAAGAATGGCCGACGAAATTCCTGATGACGATAAGCATCACAATATTATGAAGTAAAGTAAAACGGTAAGAAGACAAAATAAAATGGTCTTCTTACCGTTTTTTATATAAATCATTAAAATAAGTAAAAAAATAAGCTTGCAAGATCAGTGATCTAACAAGCTCTTGGTCTATTAGGCACGAGTAACTTTACCAGACTTTAAAGCCTTGGTTGAAACCCATACGCGCTTTGGCTTACCGTCAACAAGAATGCGAACTTTTTGAAGGTTTGGCTTCCAAGCACGACGAGTTGAGTTCAATGAGTGTGAACGTTTGTTACCGAATGTAGTCTTCTTACCTGTTACGTAATCTTTTGCCATTTGCTAAACCTCCTTTAATTGTGATGTCATACTTAATTAGATTATCATATGTTTTCGCGCAATTCAATACTAAAAGGATTTTTTCAGGTGTATTTTAATTATTGATTATGTCGTTACTATGATAAAATAATAAACGTATATATAGATAATAAGACGGAGGACGAAACATGGCTGTTAAGATCAAGACAAAAGATGGTTTGATTGATATTTCAAACGGTGTAATCGCAACTGTTGTTGGTGGCGCAGCTACGTCTAACTATGGCGTTGTAGGTATGGCATCAAAGAATGCCATTCGCGATGGATTTGACGGGATTCTTAATCGTGCCAATTATAAGCGCGGTGTTGTTGTCAAGTCAGAAGATAACGAAATTACGGTTGATGTGTACATTATTGTTGGTTATGGTTTGAAGATTTCTGAAGTAAGTAAGAATGTTCAAGATAGTGTTAAGTTCAATTTGAAGAATCAATTAGGAATAGACACTAAGGCCGTTAATGTCATTGTACAAAGCGTTAAGGTACTTGACGAATAACACAAGCGGAGGTTTTAAATAGTGGTTTTAAATGAGATAGATAGTAAGCAATTTAGAGATATGGTACGTGTTGCCACTCATCGAATTGGTAAAAATGCGGAGTTTGTTAACTCTTTGAATGTTTTCCCAGTTCCTGATGGTGATACTGGTACTAATATGAACTTAACCATTGAAAGTGGTGCTAAGGCTGTTTCGGAAAATCCAAGTACTAGTGTTAGTGATTTAACTGAAAGCTTGGCTAAAGGTATGCTAATGGGTGCCCGTGGTAACAGTGGGGTTATCACTTCACAATTATTCCGTGGCTTTTACAAGGCTACCAAAGGGATGAAGACCTTAACTGCACAGGAATTAGCAAATGCTTTTTCAAATGGTGTTGCTACTGCTTATAAGGCTGTAATGAAGCCAGTTGAAGGTACTATTCTTACTGTAGCTCGTGTTGCTGCACAAGCCGGTGCTACTAAGGCCAATGACACCGACGATGTAACTGAAGTAATGAAAGCTGTAGTTGAAGGTGCTAAGAAGGCTCTTAAGTCAACTCCAGATTTATTGCCTGTTTTGAAGCAAGTTGGTGTAGTTGACTCAGGTGGTCAAGGCCTTTTGTTTATCTATGAAGGCTTTTTGGAAGGCTTAATGGGTGAAAACTTTGCAGATCAATATCAACCTGACGAAAATGAAATGGATGAAATGATCAATGCAATGCACCACCAATCTTCAGTTCAAAGCCAATTGGCTACTCAAGATATTAAAAATGGTTACTGTACTGAAATCATGGTTGATCTTGATGCCGATGTGCCAAATAAAAAGAAGTTTGATTTGGAAGAATTTAGAAAGCACTTGTCTGGCTTGGGCGATTCATTATTAGCTGTTTCTGATGGTGAAATTGCTAAGGTTCACGTTCATACTGAACACCCTGGTGATGTTTTCCAATACGGTAGTCAGTTTGGTCAATTAGGCAAGATCAAGATTGATAACATGAGAATCCAACACGAAAGCATCGTTGACCAAGATGAAGAACAACAAGAAGCAGTTGATTTTGCAGTGATCGCAGTTGCTTCAGGTAACGGTATTCGTAAGTTATTTGAAAGCGAAGGGGTAAACCGTATTATCTCGGGTGGGCAAACGATGAACCCATCAACTCAAGACTTTATTGATGCAATCAAGAAGTCTGGTGCGAAGAAAGCTATTGTCTTGCCAAACAACGGTAATATTGTTATGGCTGCTAAGCAGGCTGCTGAAGTTAGTGATATTCCGGTTGGTATTGTACCAACTAAGACTATTTCTCAGGGTTTAACCGCGATGCTTTCATTCAATCCAGATGCATCTGTTGATGAAAATGTGGAAGCTATGACAGAGGACTTAGATACGGTTGTTTCAGGTGAAGTTACTCAAGCTACCCGTGATACTGAAATCGATGAAGTAGAAATTCATAAGAATGACTACTTGGGAATTGTTGATGGCAAGATTAAGGTTGACAATGCTGATTTAATTAAGACTACTGTTGATATGATTGAAAAGATGCTGGATGAAGATTCAGAAATTATCACAATTATGTTTGGCCGTGATGCTAGTGAAGAGCAAGCACAAGAAGTAGTTGAACAACTTGAAGCCAAACATGATGATCTTGAATTTGAAATTCATGATGGTGGTCAACCTGTATATCACTTCTTAGTATCAGTTGAATAACAATGATTGATAATGCATTATTTGCTCCTGTCACAGACTTAAAGGGTGTAGGGACAAAGACTACAGCTGCATTAGGAAGCTTAGGCATCTATAGTATTTATGATTTGCTTTTTTACTTTCCTTTTCGTTATGACGAATTACAAACATTACCGTTAGATCAAATCATGGATGGTCAAAAAGTAATGCTAAAGGGAATAGTAGCCACTGAAGCGTTTGTTAGTCGTTTTGGCTATAAGAAAACGCGCTTAAGTTTCAAGATGAGAATTGACCATGATGTGATCATGGTCAATTTTTTTAATCAGCCGTGGTTAAAAAATAAAATTGAGATCGGACAAGAAGTAGCTATTTATGGTAAATACAATGTTGCCCGGCAAAGTTTAACGGCCTTTAAATTCGTAGCAGCCAAAGAAAATGATAGTGGTATGGCGCCGATTTATCCGGTTAATCGACATGTTAAGCAAAAAAAATTAGTAGATCTAATTAATGTGGCTATTGACGATTTTATTGATCAAGTGCAGGATATTGTTCCGGAAAAGTTGCGGCAAGAATATCGTCTTTTAAAAGACCAAGTAATTATTGAAAAAATGCACCACCCTAAGAATAGTCATGAGGCTGAACTAGCTAAGAGAAGTGCAATTTTTCGTGAGTTTTTTATTTTTGAATTACAATTAGCTTTATTGACCCGTAATGATGGTAAACAAATGGGTTATGCAAAGAAATACGATCTGACAGAAATTGCTCAATTAACTAAATCTCTGCCATTTGAATTATCAGATGATCAAAAGCATGTGGTTAATGAAATCTTTGCTGATATGCATTCTGATGGTCAAATGCGGCGACTTTTGCAGGGTGATGTTGGTTCTGGAAAAACTGTTGTAGCCGTTTATGCGATTTTTGCAGCCATTACAGCTGGCTATCAGGCGGCTTTGATGGTGCCAACAGAAATTCTGGCAACTCAGCATTTCAAAAAAATCGATGAATTGTTGCGTCCTTTAGGTGTGCGAGTAGCTCTTTTAACAGGCAATACAAAAACACTGGAGCGGCGTGAGATCTACCGTGAATTAACTGATGGCACGATTAATGTGGTAATTGGCACTCATGCTTTAATTCAAGATAGTGTTATCTTTAAAAAATTAGGTCTAGTCATTATTGATGAGCAGCACCGTTTTGGTGTAGGACAACGACAAGCTTTGATTAATAAAGGCGATCAACCAGATATTTTGGCAATGACCGCTACGCCAATCCCGCGGACGCTGGCTTTGACAGTTTATGGTGATATGACAGTCTCTGAAATACATCATTTACCAGCCGGAAGAAAGCCAATTATTTCCACATGGAAAACAAGTAGTCAAATGAAGGAAGTCTATCGACAAATGCAAGAGCAGCTAAATCAAGGCTTTCAGATTTACGCTGTGACACCATTGATTACCGAGTCAGAGACGTTAGACTTAAAAAATGCAGAAGAATTGCATGAAAAATTAAGCCATGATTTTCCTAATCACAAGGTAGTCCTGCTTCATGGTCAAATGCCAGGTGCGCAAAAAGATGAGATTATGACTGCATTTGCAGCTGGTGAGATCGATATTTTAGTAACTACCAGTGTGATTGAAGTTGGAGTTGATGTGGCTAATGCCAATATGATGGTGATTTATAATGCTGATCGTTTTGGCTTAAGTCAATTGCACCAACTGCGTGGTCGAATTGGTCGAGGACAAACACAAAGTTATTGTGTCTTTCTAGCTGATCCTAAGACCGATTCAGGTAAAGCAAGAATGAAAATTATTGCGTCGACCAATGACGGCTTCAAATTAGCTGAAGAAGATTTAAAGATGCGCGGTGAAGGTGATTTGTTTGGTAAGGCTCAGTCAGGATTGCCAGAATTTCGTGTGGGTGATGTAGTAAATAACTACGATACATTGGTCGTTGCGCAAAAAGAAGCACGAGCTTTGGTTGCGGCTGATCCTGATTTATCAGATCCAGGACATAAGGCACTTAAGCAAGTGCTAGAATATAAGCAATTAGAGCAAAACAGAATTTAGAAAAGATTGTGGTGAATATATGAGAACAATTGCAATTGATGCGATGGGTGGCGAAAATGCCCCAGATGCAATCGTTAAGGCGGTTTTACAAGCTAAAACTGGAATGCCTGAGACTAAATTTTTATTATTTGGTGATAAAGAAGCATTAAGAAAACTAATCCCTGAAGATCAAATTAATGATCAATTAGGAGTTGTACCTACAACAGAAGTTATTGCTGATGAAGATGAACCAGTTAAGGCAATCAGAAAAAAGAAAGACTCTTCAATGGTTGTGGCAGCTAACTTCGTTAAGGAAGGAAAAGCTGATGCGTTGCTTTCCTTAGGCAATACTGGTGCATTGCTTGCTTGTGGAATTTTTATTATTGGTCGAATCAAGGGGATTGTTCGTCCAGGTTTGATGCCTACTTTACCTGTTCAAAATAGTGACGATGGCTTCAATATGGTTGATGTTGGTGCTAATGCTAAGAGTAAGCCAGAATATCTTTTACAATGGGCCGAAATGGCTTCGTACTATGCTGAGAAGATTCGCGGCATTAAAAATCCGCGAGTAATGCTCTTAAATAATGGAGCTGAAAGCGACAAGGGTGATGATGTTCACCAAAAGGCCTATGAATTGCTTAAAGAAAGTAATTTGAATTTCTTAGGTAATATTGAAGGTAATGAATTGCTATTAGGCAAGGCAGATGTGGTAGTAACCGATGGCTTTACCGGAAACGCTGTACTTAAGAACATTGAAGGAACCTCTAGCGTCTTGCTTCATTTATTAAAAGATAGTTTATTAAATGGCGGTGTAATGACTAAGTTAGGTGCCTTAATGGTGAAGGGCTCGTTATCGAGCTTAAAATCTAAATTTGATACGGCTAAATATGGCGGTGCAGTTTTACTAGGCGTTAATGCACCGGTAGTTAAAACCCACGGTAGATCAAATGAACGTCCAATTTATTTCACTCTTAAGCAAGTAGATAAAATGGTTAAAGAAAAACTTGTTGCAGATTTTAGAGACGAATTCGCTGAAAAATAGTACAATGTTTTATTAAAAAGGAGAAGTTTTATGTCAGAAGAAGAAATTTTTAATAAAATTAAAGACATGATCGCTGATAATTTTGATGTTGATAAGGATAAGATCACTGAAGACACTAATTTTATGAACGATTTGGATGCTGATTCAATTGATTTGGTTGAATTTATCTTGCAGCTAGAAGATGAATTTGGCGCAGAAATTCCTGATGATGAAGCTGAAAAAATTAAAACAATTGGTGATGCTGTTTCATATATTAAGTCTCATCAAGGATAATTTTCTAAAAAAAGCCGTGTCGTGATTTGCATACGACCGGCTTTGTGTTTATAATTAGAAAATAAATAGAAAAGATTAAATGCTTTTAATAAAAAAGCTCGAGATGGAGGAATGACCTTTGGAGAAGCAGAGTGATCTTTTATTAGATATTCAACACCTGCATACGGCATACCGTTTGCAAGGGAAATTCTATGATGCGGCAGACGATGTTAATCTGACTCTGAAGCGCGACGAGATTTTAGCCATCGTTGGTGAATCTGGTTGTGGTAAGAGTACAATTGCCTCAAGTATCATTGGATTGTACGACCATAAAAATACTAAAGTAACAGGGGACATTCTTTACAATGAATTAAACCTAGTTGGCTTGAATGAATCACTTTTCAATAAGATTCGTGGGGACAAGATCGGAATGATCTTCCAGGACCCGTTAGCCAGCTTGAACCCATTGATGCGTGTTGGTGACCAAGTTGCTGAAACTCTTTATTACCACACTGATATGGACGAAAAGGCACGTCACGCACGTGTCATTGAATTGTTTAATCAAGTAGGAATGCCAAAGCCTGAAGAAATGTACGAAATGTACCCACATGAGTTGTCTGGTGGGCTTCGTCAGCGTGTTGTAATTGCGATGGCGATTGCATGTAAGCCTGAAGTTATTATTGCCGATGAACCAACAACAGCTTTGGATGTTACTATTCAAGCTCAAATTTTGGATTTGCTTGAAGATATTCAAAAACAATCTCACTCAGGGATTATTTTGATCACTCACGACTTAGGTGTTGTAGCAGAAACTGCTGATGAAGTTGCAGTCATGTATGCTGGTCAAATTGTTGAAAAATCTGATGTAAAGACAATTTTTGAAAACCCACTTCATCCATATACTCGATCATTACTTAACTCAATGCCTCAATCAGACGATACGGATGAAGATCTTCATGTAATTCACGGTACTGTGCCATCTTTGAAGAATATGCCACGTACTGGTGATAGATTTGCTGCAAGAATTCCTTGGATTCCTGCTAGCGCACATGAAGAAGAACCTAAGGTGCATGAAGTTGCGCCAGGTCACTGGGTAAGATGTACTTGCTGGAAGTCATTCCACTTTAAAAATGAAAAGACGGCAAGTGGGGAGTAGTTTATGGCAAAAGAAATTATTCAAATCAAAGATTTAAAGGTCTATTACCCAATTCGCTCCGGTTTTTGGAACAGAATTACTGATTATGTTCGTGCCGTTGATGGAGTTAATTTTTCAATTAATGAAGGAGAAACTTACGGTTTAATTGGTGAATCGGGTTCTGGTAAATCTACTACTGGTAAAGCAATTGTTGGGGTTGAAAAAGTTACTGGCGGCCAAATCATGTATAAAGGTTTGGACGTAACCAAAGCAAGTAACCGCAAGAAGCTTGATTACAACAAGGATGTTCAGATGATCTTCCAGGATTCAATGTCAAGTTTGAACCCAAGAAAGAGAATCGAAGACATTATTGCTGAGCCAATTAGAAACTTTGAAAATTTAACTACAGATCAAGAACGTGATCGTGTTCAAGAATTGTTGGATATCGTAGGGATGCCAAGTGATGCAATTTATAAGTATCCCCACGAATTCTCTGGTGGCCAACGTCAAAGAATTGGTGTCGCACGTGCGGTTGCAACGAATCCAAAGTTAATTGTAGCTGATGAACCAACTAGTGCGTTGGACTTGTCAGTTCAAGCTCAGGTTTTGAACTTTATGAAGCACATCCAACAACAATATAATATTGCTTACTTATTCATTTCCCATGACTTAGGTGTGGTTAAGCATATGTCAGAAAACTTAGCGATTATGCACCGTGGGCGTTTGGTTGAAATAGGTACTCGTGATGAAATCTATAAGCATCCGATGCATATTTACACGAAACGTTTGCTTTCTGCAATTCCTCAAGTTGATGTTGAACATCGTGCTGAACATAAGAAGCATCGTGAACAAGTCGAAAAAGAATTTGAAGAGAACCAAAATAAATGGTACGACAAAAACGGTCGAGTATTCCCACTACAAAAAGTTTCCGATACTCACTATGTTGCCTTGCCAAATACTGAAATAGAAGAAATTAGGGAGGGTAAAGAATAATGTGGAAAACTGTCTTAAGACGTCTTTTGATTATGATCCCACAGTTGATCGTTTTGAGTATCATTGTCTTTATCTTGGCTAAAATGATGCCAGGTGACCCATTTAGTGGATTAATTAATCCTAATACAGATCCTAAGGAAATTGCTCGCTTGAGACAAGCTGCTGGTTTGAATGATCCGATTTGGGTTCAGTACTTCAGATGGGTTGGCAACCTATTTCATGGTGATTTAGGTACTAGTTATATTCAGCATGTTTCAGTTACTTCTTTAATTGCTGATCGTGCTGTTAATACCTTCTGGCTGTCATTATTGACTGTTGTGCTTACTTATGCATTAGCTATTCCAATGGGTATTACTGCTGGTCGTCGTGAAGGACATTGGCAAAGTACTTTAATTCAAATCTTTAACTACATCACCTTTGCTATTCCTGGATTCGTATTTTATATTTTAGGAATCTGGTTATTCGGTTATACCTTAGGATGGTTCCCAATTTCAGGATCAGTTTCTGGTAATGTATCAGGATTCTTCCCAGTTCTTTGGAGCAGAATTGATCACATGATCTTGCCTGCCATTTTATGTGCGATAATTTCAACTACAAGTACAGTACAGTATTTAAGAATCGGAATTTTGGACAATAAGGTTGAAGACTATGTCAGAACCGCTCGTTCAAAAGGTGTTCCTGAAAAAGTTGTGTTTAATAAGCATATTTTGAGAAACTCATTATTACCAATTGCTGCTTTCTTTGGTAATACAATTACTGGACTTCTTAGTGGGTCCGTTATTATTGAAACTGTCTTTAGTTACCCTGGTATGGGTAAGTTGTTTATGGATTCAATTTCTCAACGTGATTACACAACTTTAACAGCTTTGATTTTACTTTATGGGATTTTAACTTTAATTGGTAATTTGCTTTCTGATATTATCATGAGTATTGTTGACCCAAGAATTAGAATTCAATAGGGAGGAGAAGAAAATGGCTAAAGATAAGAAAATGAAGAATGATAAAAGTCAGCAGGTTTCAACTCCTCCATCAGGAATCCGTATTATTTTCCGTGAAATTTTACGAGATAAGGCAGCACTAACCGCTTTTTGTATTGTGATTGCAATTTTATTAGTGTGTTTTGTTGGTTCTTTATTCTTAAATAAGTCACAAGTTACTGAAATTAACATTGCAGAATCTTACTATGCTTGGGGCGAAAATGGTCACCTTCTTGGAACAGATGAAGGTGGGCGTGATATTCTCCAATTATTAATCATGGGTGGACGTAACTCAATCATGATTGGTATTTCAGTAACTTTGATTTCAATGGTTGTTGGTTTAATTGTTGGTATTTTCGCTGGTTATTATGGGGGAGTCATCGATGCCATTATTATGAGAATTGTTGACTTTATTCAGATCATGCCAAGTTTCCCAATTTTGATTGTATTAGCTACAGTTACTCCAAATTACAATGCTTACACTTTAGTAGGGATGATTTCACTGTTTGGATGGACTGCGTCAGCCCGGTATTACAGAAGTTTTGTCTTGGCTCAACGTGAGCGCGAGTATGTAATGGCTTCAAAAACATCAGGTTCTAGCGATTTACAAATCATGTTTAGAGAAGTTTTACCTAACATTTCTTCAATGATTATAATTGACTTAGTTTTGGGTATTGCTGGTAATATTGGTGTTGAAACTGGACTTTCATTTATTGGTTATGGTTTACCTATTACTACACCTTCATTAGGTACTTTAATTGGGTATGCCACTGATCCAGTTAACGTAACGACCCGTCCATGGCTTTGGTTGCCCGCTGCACTTCTACTCTTAGTGATTTCATTGAGTATTAACTATGTAGGTCGTGCTTTGCAAAAGGCCGGAGATGCCCGTCAACGTGAAAACTAATTGATTAAATAAATTTATGTAAGAATAGTATGTGGGTAGCTATCATGCTATTCTTTTTGTTATGATTAAAAACTTTTTAATATATTTTTCTAATTTAAACTTCACATTACGTTAATTATATGATATTATTTTAACATAAATTTGATTCAAAAAAGTCCACATTAATTTGGAGGTAATTCTAATGAAAAAAATTAAAATGTTAGGCTCCATCGGTTTGATTGCTGGTGCCGCTTTATCTTTAGTAGCTTGTGGGAACAAGAACAATGATAATACTGATGCTTCGAAAGAAAAGTTCCCTGAAGCAGTACCAACTAAGGCTGCAAAAGAGGGTGGTACTTTAAAGTACGCCATCGAAACTGATACGCCATTTAAAGGTATTTTTGAAGGTACTTTGTCAACTGACAGTATTGATGACACTGTTAGTCAATTTGGTAATGAAAGCTTAGTCGGTCAAGATAATAATTTCATGATTAAAGATGGTGCCGCTAAGTTTAAGTTAGATAATAAAGCTAAGACGATTACTTTTACCCTTAAGAAGGGCGTTAAGTGGTCAGATGGTAAGCCAGTAACTGCCAAGGACATGGAATACCCATACGAAATCATTGCTAATCCAAAGAGTGGTTCTCAAAGATATTCAACTCAATTAGAAAATATTGTGGGCTTTAAAGAATTCCACGAAGGCAAAGCTAAGAAAATTTCCGGTTTGGAAATGCCTAAGGGTGAAAATGGCAATACTTTGGTTATTCACTTTAAGGAAATGTATCCAGGTATGAACCAAATTGGTTCAGGCTACTTCTGGAAACAAGCCACTCCATACCACTACTTAAAGGATGTACCAATGAACAAGTTAATGTCATCTGATAAGATCCGTAAGAAGCCTTTGTTCTTTGGACCATATAAGATCGATAAAATCGTTCGTGGTCAATCAGTTACCTGGTCACCAAACAAGTATTACTACAAGGGTAAACCACACATTAAGAAGATCGTTGAAAGCGTAATTTCTTCTAACTCAGCAGGTCAAGCAATTAAGTCACACAAGTTTGATATTATTGATGTTGTTAACTCACAATGGCGTCAAGTTAAGGGTACTAAAGGCTTTAACTATGTTGCGAACACTCCATTATCTTACAGCTACCTTGGCTTTAAGGTTGGTAAGTGGGACAAGAAGAAGGGTATCAACGTAATGGATAAGAACGCCAAGATGAACAATAAGGCTTTGCGTCAAGCCATTGCTTATGGTATGAATGTTAACCAAGTAAACAAGCGTTACACTCAAGGTTTGACTTTCAGAATTCCTACTTTAATCCCTAAGGCCTTTGGTGAATTCTTTGATAAGGATATTAAGGGTTATACTTATAACATTAAGAAGGGTAACGAACTACTTGATAAGGCAGGCTACAAGAAGAAGGGTACTTACCGTGTACAACCTAATGGTAAGCCATTGACTATTCACTTGGCAGCAATGAGTGGTAGTTCAACCCAGGAGCCAATCGTTCAAAACTACATCCAACAATGGAAGAAGATGGGCTTGAATGTTAAGTTAACTACCGGTCGTTTGATTGAATTTAACTCATTCTATGATAAGGTTCAAAACGATGATCCAAGCGTTGACATGTTTATGGGTGCTTGGAGTTTAGCTGGTGAACCTTCACAAAACAACTTATACGGTGAACACGCTTCATTCAACTTTACCCGTTTTGTAACGCCAGAGAACAACAAATTGATTGCTGAAATGAATAGTAAGAAAGCTATGAACAACGAGTATCGTAAGAATGTTCTTTGGAAGTGGCAAAAGTACATGAACGAGGAAGCTTATGTTGTGCCTATTTCTAATAGTTACTCAATTACAGCAGTTAACAGCAAGTTAACTGGCTATTCAGTTGCTACTGACACTAATACTGATATGTGGCAAAGAGTGGCATTTACTAAGTAATTACTCGAAGCAAAAGAAATAAAAAACAACCTGAAATTAATTCAGGTTGTTTTTTGTCTGCCTATGAAAACTGGTATAATTTATAAAGTACAAAGGGGCAATTTTATGGTAAGTACAAAATTTCTAAAAAAATTAAAAGACGATTATAATATCGAATTTAATAATGAAAAATTATTAGAAGAAGCATTTACGCATTCTTCTTATTCAAATGAACATCCTAATGATGGAATTCGCGATTATGAAAAACTCGAATTTCTTGGTGATGCTGTGCTAGAATTAGCCGTTTCGAATTATGTTTATCTTCATTATCCTAAGTTGAATGAAGGTGAATTAACTCGTTTGAGATCTAATATTGTCCGAACTGAAGGATTTTCAGAATTCGCCATTGAATGTGGTTTTCAAGATGAGATTCACTTGGGCAATGGTGAAGAAAAAGCTGGAGCACGACACCGCAAAACTTTACTGGAAGACGTGTTTGAAGCTTTCAATGGGGCACTTTTCCTTGATCAAGGAATGCCAGCAGTGGAACATTTTCTTCATTTAACAGTTTATCCTTTGATTGATAAGGGTGAATTCGATGATTCGCGCGACTATAAGACTGACTTGCAAGAAGTATTGCAACAAGATGGTCCCGTGAATATCGAATACACCGTTATTAGTGAATCTCAATTACCTTCACACTTTGTTGTTGAACTAAAAATTAACGGAAAAGTTGAATCAAAAGGTGAGGGTCACAATAAGAAAGCAGCTGAACAACAAGCTGCTAAGGTCGCTTTACAAAAATTAGAAAAATAAGGGGATGAAAAAGTGCCATTAACAGAATTAGTGCTCGATGGTTTTAAATCATTCGCTGATAAGACAACTATTCATTTTGATGATGGAATTACCGGAATCGTTGGTCCTAATGGTTCGGGGAAAAGTAACATTACTGAAGCCGTACGTTGGGTAATGGGTGAATCCAGTGCTAAGTCACTACGTGGAACGAATATGAAGGATGTCATCTTTGCCGGTAGTCAATTTCGTAAGCCGCTCAATAAGGCGGAAGTTACTTTAGTTTTTGATAATAAAAAGCGTGAGTTGGCTTTTGATTCAGATCAGGTCTCAATTACTAGAAGATTTCTGCGATCAGGTGACAGTGAATTTTTAATTAATAATCAGCAAGTGCGGATGCGAGATGTGCGGACACTCTTTCTTGATTCTGGAATTTCACCTAATAGCCTAGCAATTATTTCTCAGGGTCGAGTTGATCAAATCTTGAATTCTCGTCCTGAACAAAGAAGAGTAATCTTTGAAGAAGCTGCTGGTGTTTTGCATTTTAAACAACAAAAAGAAGCTGCCAAGGCGCAAATGGAGAAAACCAAGGATAATTTAATTAGAATCAATGACTTGGTTAAAGAACTTGAAGGTCGATTGGAGCCGCTGCATGAGCAAAGTTCGCTGGCTAAAGAATATCAATTTCAAAAGAAGGGACTAGATCAGAAATTAAAAAGTCTATTAGCTTTTGAAATTGAGGATTTAAACCGGCAAAAAGAAGAAGTCCAAAAAGCAGCAGATAGGAACCAAATCCTTTTAACAAAACTGGATAATGAAGTAAAAGGTTCGCAAAGTGCTGTTTCTGAAAAACGGGCAGAATATCAAAAAATTCAAAATGAGCGAGAGCAAACGCAGAGTGAATTATTAAAGCTAAGTGACCAATTATCACAGATCAATACTAACTTGCAGGTCGCACAGCAATCACAACAGTTTAATAATTCAACTAGGGTAGAAACTCAACGTCAAGTTGAAGAATTGAAAAATAGCTTGGTTAAGCTAAAGGATGAATTGTCTGAACTGCAGCGGAATAAAAAGCAACTTAAGCAGGAGCAAGATGCTTTACAAGAGCAGCATGATCAATTGACTGGTGAATTGCACGATGATCCAGAAGAATTGAGTAAGCGACTAGAAGATTGTCGTAACGACTATATTCAACTTTTACAAGATCAGGCTACAACTAATAATCAGATTGTTAATCTGAATACTGAATTAAAACGTAGTCAGGCAGACACTACTTATCAAAATAGTGATGTAAGCAAGCAGCTAACCGATGCTCGGACTGAACTGGAAAAGCTGAGAACTGAAGGCAAGCAGCTGACAGTTAAGCGGCAAAAGGAAAAAGAAAAATTTGCGCAAGTTAATGATCAAAATAATGATTTAACTAAACAGATTAATCAGATTCGGCAAGCCGTTAACGCAGAGCGCAGTCAATTAGAGAAAGTTGAAGCACGACATGAAGCTTTAGTAAATATTCAAAAGCGGCATGAGGGTTATTACTACGGTGTACGTAATGTTTTGAATCATCTATCTGATTTCCCTGGTGTGATCGGAGCTGTGGGTGAATTGATTACATTTCCAGTTGAGCTAGAAGCTGCAATGACGACAGCTCTTGGCGGTGGCGTACAGGATTTGATTACTGAAAGCAGAGTTAGTGCTAGGGATGCAATTAATCAATTAAAGCGTAGTCGTAGTGGACGAGCTACTTTTTTACCATTAGATGGCTTGCGTCAATACACTATTCCACAGTCAACTATCACTACTTTGCAATCTTTTAGTGGCTTTAAGGGCGTAGCAAGTGATTTAGTTGAAAGTAAAGCCGATCAAGATATTACTGCTGCGATTAATTATTTGCTGGGTAGTGTGATTATCGTTGATACGATTGATAGTGCAATGTCAATTTCACGTCGAGTTAACCGCTATCGGATTGTTACCTTAGATGGCGATGTGATTTCCCCAGGTGGTTCGATGACTGGTGGTCAAAGAAACCAACGTAATAATTCACCACTGCAGACGGCAACTGAAATTAATCAGTTAGAGAAGCAATTACAGACTTTACGACAAAATTTGGCTGAAGATCAAGAACGGTTAGATGAGCTAGTTACTCAAGGTGAAAAAGTTGCGGCTAAATTGCAACAACTGCGTGATACTTTGCAGGAGACTAATCAAGCGATTAATGAAGCTGCTATTTCTTTCCAAAATCAAGAAAAGGAAGTAAAGCGGCTAACTGATGCTAATAGTTTATATAAATCTCGAGTAAAAGAACAACAAGATCGGATTGCTGCTTTAAAGAAAGAAATCACTCAGGCTAATGATCAGCAGGAACAATTGGCTAAGCAAAATGAAGTACAAAAGGGCAAAATGAATGACTTGCAAGAAAAGATTAAGAACTTCAATAGCTTAAGTCAACGTGTACAAGAGGAATTATCAAAGCTTGATCCTCAAATTGCAGTTTATACTAATAAGTTGGAAAACTTAGCTAGTCAGGAAAAAGAAAAAAATAGTCAGATCACTAATAATCAGAAGCAAACTGATAGCTTAGAGCAGAAATTAATTGAATTAAGTCAAAATGGTGAATTATCAGTTAAGAAGAATTTTGATTTACAAACACAAAAAGCTGAAATTAAGCAAAAGAATGAAACTCTGCAAAAGAAGCTGAATGAACTTAGTGCGCAATTAGGACAAGTTGATGCGCAGATTAATCAACTTGACCAAGTTGCCAGTCGTAATTATGATTTACGCAAAGATGCAGCAATTGAACAAGAAGATTACTCAGTAAAGATTGCGAAGTTTAATTCCGCAATTGATCAGCGCTTGTCAACTTTGAGTGAAGAGTATGCCTTAACGTTTGAAGCTGCTTTAGAGCAAGCAGAAGGCGAAAATACTGAAGAAAAGCGCAATGAACTGGCTAAAAGCGTGAAGTTGCATCGCATGTCAATTGAAGATATTGGCCAAGTAAATCTTGATTCTATT
>ERZ1673750.127-NODE-127-length-75428-cov-11.803975_pt1 | contig 75428 bp, 62 predicted proteins | sample MGYA00580203_ERZ1673750 | MGnify/ENA primary metagenome ERZ1673750 (study PRJEB41218, sample SAMN15661763) | gut metagenome | host: Homo sapiens | place: Canada: London | collected 2015-08-20/2019-03-30 | study: EMG produced TPA metagenomics assembly of... | reverse complement strand
TCATCTTGTTCGAAGCCTTCTTCGGACGGCGGGTACGAACCTCGCCCTTGCCCCATGGAGAAACAGGTGGTTTACCACCACGGGTACGACCACCATGAGGGTGATCAACAGGGTTCATAGATTCGCCTCGGGTGATTGGCCTGCGACCAAGCCAACGAGCACGACCTGCCTTACCAAGCTCGATATTAGCGTGGTCAGAGTTGCCAACCTCGCCGATTGTAGCGCGGCAACGAGCGTCCACGTTACGAATTTCGCCGGATGGCATACGCAACTGAGCGTAAGCGCCATCCTTAGCTACGAGCTGAACGGCAGCACCTGCGGAGCGTGCAATCTTTGCGCCACCAAGTGGACGAAGCTCGATTGCGTGCACCACGGTACCAGTTGGGATGTTCTTAAGAGGCAAGTTGTTGCCTGGCTTAATATCAGCCTGGGCGCCAGTCTCAATAACATCTCCCTGGGAAATGCCTTCAGGAGCGATAATGTAGCGCTTCTCACCATCTGCATAATGCAACAATGCGATGCGAGCGGAACGATTAGGGTCATACTCAATATGAGCAACCTTTGCTGGCACGCCATCCTTGTCCCAACGCTTAAAATCGATGAGACGATACTGACGCTTATGTCCGCCGCCGCGATGGCGGGAAGTCATGCGACCGTAAGAGTTACGACCGCCAGTTTTGCTGAGTTTGCGTACCAACGACTTTTCAGGAGTGGAACGCGTAATCTCGGAGAAGTCCGAAACGGATGCGTTACGACGTCCTGCAGTCGTAGGCTTATAAACGCGGATAGCCATAATGTAGTATTCCTTTACTTTTCTCGGCTAGCCTTCAGTTACCAAAGATATCGATTGTCTGGCCCTGTGCCACGGTGACAATAGCACGCTTCTGATTCACACGACGACCGAAGCCGGTGCGAGAGCGCTTAAGCTTGCCAGCGCGATTCAAGGTGTTAACATTCGTTACCTTGACTTTGAAGATTTCTTCGATAGCCTGCTTGATCTGAACCTTGTTAGCATTTGGAGCTACCACGAAGGTGTACTGACCACGATCGGAAGCTGCATAGCTTTTTTCAGAAACAACTGGCTTTAAAATGATGTCATGTGCTGGGTTATGGACTGCGACCATTTAAATCAGGCCTCCTTAACTTCAGGCTCGGTCTTAGCTGCAACGAAGGCTTCGAAACCTTCCTTGGAGAAGACTACGTACTGAGCGGTGATGACATCGTAGGTGTTGAGCTGATCAGCGAAGATCACATGCACCGTTGGAATGTTACGAACAGACATCCACTCATTGATGTTTTCACGAGAAAGAACAACAGTGGTGAACTGATCCTTAGTTACTGGTGTAAGTGCTGCAACTGCTGCTTTGGTGGATGGAACATCCTTAATACCAAAGTCCACAACTGCAATGCGACCAGCATTTGCACGATCCGAAAGAGCATAACGAAGAGCAGCTGCCTTCATCTTCTTTGGAGTACGCTGATCATACTTGCGAGGAACTGGACCATGTACAACGCCACCATGCACCCACTGTGGAGCACGAATGGAGCCTTGACGAGCACGTCCGGTGCCCTTCTGCTTCCATGGCTTCTTACCGCCGCCAGATACATTAGCGCGATTCTTAACCGCGTGAGTACCCTGTCGAGCAGCAGCAAGCTGAGCAATAACGACCTGATGAACCAATGGACCGTGAGCCAAAACGTCTTCGTTGGAGATGCCGAAAATCTCAGCAGGAGCTTCAACAGTTCCGTTTGCATTGCCCTTGGTGTCAGTTACGTTCAGAGTTACGTTTGCCATTTAAATCAGGCTCCCTTCACTGCCGAACGGACGAGAACGATAGCACCTTTAGGTCCTGGAATAGCACCCTTAATAGCTAAAATACCGTTCTCAACATCCGAAGAAACGATTGTGAGGTTGAGCGCAGTAGAAGTCACATGACCCATGCGACCAGCCATACGCTTGCCCTTCAAAATGCGGCTTGGAGTTGCACATGCGCCCACAGAACCTGGACGACGTTCATTCTTGTGCGAGCCGTGAGTACGACGGTAAGACTTGAAGCCCCAACGCTTGATTGTGCCAGCAAAGCCTTTACCCTTTGTAGTACCCGTTACGTCGACTTCGGCACCTTCAGCAAATACTTCAGCGGTCAATTCTTGACCTGGCTTGTAATCTGCTGCATTTTCAGTGCGCACCTCAGCGAGGTGACGACGAGGAGTCACGCCAGCCTTTGCAAAGTGACCAGCCAATGGCTTGGTAACCTTGGTAGGATCAATCTGGCCATAACCGAGCTGTACGGCGCAATAACCGTCAGTTTCTTCGGTCTTAACAGCGGTAACTACGTTAGTAGCAACCTCAACCAGAGTTACGGGGACAAAAAGGCCGTTTTCATCCCAAACCTGGCTCATGCCCAGCTTACGGCCGAGCAAAGCAGTGCGATTCTTATTTTGCGACATTATTTACCCCCCTTCCTACAGCTTAATCTCGATATTTACATCCGCAGGCAGGTCAATGTGCATCAAAGAATCCACAGCCTTTGGCGTTGGATCAACGATGTCAATGAGGCGCTTATGAGTGCGCATCTCGAAATGCTCGCGAGAATCCTTATATTTGTGAGGAGAACGGATAACAACAAACACGTTCTTCTCGGTCGGCAGAGGAACCGGACCCACTACTGTGGCGCCCGCGTTCGTCACCGTCTCGACGATTTTCTTCGCCGATTGGTCGATGACCTCATGGTCATAGGACTTAAGCCTGATGCGGATTTTCTGTCCCGCCATTGCCGTCCGCCCTTTCTAGCGATTCGTTTACTGTTTACCAACCTGTATTAAAGGGCACCGGGAGAATAGACACTAAAGGTCATTCCACATCAGTGCGCAGCCTACAAAAATCAACAAAAATTGCGATTTCTGTTTCTGCGCTCGCTTTTTTGAATTACAATATGCGAGCCTTAAAAACAGGCAACTAAGTAATTAAACCATCAACCTTGGATTAACAAAAATCGGGCGTGTCGGCTATTTTCCAACGAAAAATGGCAGAAACTACAGCTAGTGCAGCCTCTGCCATTTGCAACTAAATATACAATAATTATTCAATAATCATCTAAATAATCATTCGAAAATCACTTAAATAATTATTCAATAATCACTTAGATTCGCGCTCCAAACGCATACGATGTCCTTCTTCTTGGGAAACACCATAATACGCTGCAATCGCAATATCTTTCATATCTTCGATTTGAGGAATACGAGGATTTGCAGGAGCGCACTGATCTTCGTAAGCACGCATGCCAATCTGATCCAACAAAGACCAATAGTATTCTTCATCCACACCGCATGCCTTAAACGAAGCATCCATACTAAGAAGATTATCTCGATAATTTTCAACAGCGCGCGCCAAATTCTCAACGCCCTCTTGAGGAGTTTTACCAGGATCTATGCCAAGATTCTTTGCAATCTGCTGGTATCGCTCTGGAGCGATGTAGCGATTGTACTTTGGCCAGCTTGTAGGCTCTTGTGGAATTTTACCATTGTAGCGAATCACATAAGGCAGCAAAATTGCATTCGTGTGGCCGTGCGCAACATGGCACAAAGCTCCGATTGTATGTGCCATTGCGTGGCACATACCAAGGAACGCCGAACCAAACGCCATTCCAGCCATAGTAGCCGCATTATGCATTTTTTCTTGAGCTTGAATCTTGCGTTCGGAATTATTGGAATTCACAGAATCGTTAAGATTATCCCAAATCAACTTTGCTGCATGCAATGCCATTGCGTCCGTAAAGTCGTTAGCATAAACAGAAGCAAAAGCTTCCATAGAGTGCGTCAAAGCGTCAAAACCAGAATCGCAAGCCAAGCGACGAGGCTGTGTGCGTGCCAAAACTGGATCCACGATTGCCACCGAAGGCGTAATTGCGTAGTCAGTAATCGGGTACTTGTAGCCAGTCTTATGATCTGTAATAACTGCAAACGGAGTAACTTCCGATCCTGTTCCAGAAGACGTTGGTACACAAATCAAGCAAGCCTTTTTACCAAGAGGCGGAATCTTAAATGCGCGCTTTCTAATATCGAAGAACTTTTCGCGCAAATCAGCGAAGGAAATTTCTGGATGCTCGTAAAGAAGCCACATAATTTTTGCAGCATCCATAGGAGATCCGCCGCCAACAGCAATAATCGTATCTGGTTGGAACTCTTCGCGCATCATTTCCGCGCCGCGCTCAACAGTTTCAACGCTTGGCTCTGGCTCAACGTAGTCAATAATCCTAAACGTTACGCGATTGTCTCTAGCGCGAAGCTGATCAATTACCTTGTCTATAATGCCAAGCTGCTCCATAACTTTATCGCACACAATAACTGCGCGCTCAATGCCATACATGTCTCGCAAATAGCGAACAGCATTCGGCTCAAAATACGTTTTGGCCGGAATCTTGAACCACTGCATATTATTATTCCTTCGCGCTATGCGCTTTATATTAATAAGATTTACTGCTTGAACATTTCCAGAAACAGAGTTTCCACCATAAGAACCACAGCCTAAAGTGAGAGAAGGTGCGATTGCGTTGTAGATGTCACCAACACCACCCAAAGATCCTGGGGAGTTCCAAATGATTCGGCAAGCGTGCATGCGGCTGCCATATTCGCGAGCAAGCTGCTGATTATTAGTGTGAATCACAGCAGTGTGACCAGCTCCGTGAACAAGCATCTTCTCGCACATTTCAAAGCCTTGTTCCTTGTTATCTGCGCGAAGCAAAGCGTGAACAGGAGCCAACTTTTCCATTGTTAGAGGCTCCATCTCGCCAACTTCCTTGCACTCGGCAATAAGGATCACAGCATCTTCTGGAATATCAAACCCAGCTTCATGCGCAATATATTGAGGAGATTTTCCTGGAACAACTGAATTAAGCTTAGGAGTTTGACCTGAATACGAAGTGCAACCAAACATATACTGTTCAAGTTTCGCTTTTTCATCAGCGTTAACGAAATATGCTTTTCTGCGCTTCAATTCCTTTAACAATGGCTCATACACGTCTTTATGCGCAATAATCGCCTGCTCTGTTGCGCAAATCATACCGTAATCAAAATGCTTTGAAAGCACCAAATCGTTTGCAGCGCGCACAACATCTACGTCCGCATCAACATATGCTGGAGCGTTTCCTGCACCAACGCCAAGTGCTGGCTTACCCGAAGAATAAGCAGCCTTAACCATTCCAGGACCGCCTGTTGCAAGAATTGTTGCAACATCTGGGTGCTTCATTAAAGCTCCCGTAGCTTCGATTGATGGATGTTCAATCCACTGAATGCAATTTTCTGGCGCGCCTGCTTCTATCGCTGCATCGCGCACAACTCTTGCCGCTTCTGCGGAGCATTTTTGAGCGAATGGATGGAAGCCAAAAATAATTGGGCAACGAGTTTTAAGAGCAATTAGCGATTTAAAAATGGCTGTAGATGTTGGGTTTGTGACTGGAGTCACGCCTGCTACTATGCCAACTGGCTCAGCGATTTCATCGATTCCAAGAACATCATCTTCGCGAATAATGCCTACTGTGCGCTGGCCTGCAAGATAATGGGTAATGTGTTCGCATGCAAAAATGTTTTTTGTGGCTTTATCTTCAACTAATCCTCTGCCTGTTTCTTCAACAGCCATTTTTGCTAAGACTAAATGCTTGTTTAACGCTGCAATAGACGCTTTTGCTACTATTCTGTCTACTTGCTCCTGATTTAATTTTTCAAACTCTTCTAAAGCAACCTTTGCTTTTTTAGCTAATTCATCTACTTCTCGTTTGGCTGCTAATGCGGCTTGCTCTTTTTCGTCAAGCACTGTTTCTTGCGCCTTTTCTTGCGCCTGCGCCATTTGGTCCTCCTCGATCATTCATATATTTTTATATTTACATTTCATATGCAGACATTTACATGAAGAATCTTCTTTATAAACACATCTTAAATGTCTAACAATGTGATACAGTTCACAATCTACTTGATTTACTGTACTATTTTGGATTTGCAGCGAGTTGCGCTATTTATGAGCGAGGTTTATCCTCTAATGTTCGTTATTTGTTATTATTTGTGACTATTTATGTGCGATTATCCTCTAAATTTTCTAGAATGTTAGATTTAATGATTACTTATAAACGATTAATAACATTTAGAACATTCAACCGCATTAGATACAAAAAATGGCTTCCAGCAAAAGCCAGAAGCCATTGAAAATATAAATTCTTCGCAGCTTAACGCTTTGAGAACTGAGGTGCACGACGTGCCTTGTGCAAACCAGCCTTCTTGCGCTCCACAACGCGAGCGTCGCGAGTCAAGAAGCCAGCCTTCTTCAAGGAAGCACGGTTTGCATCACGGTCAATAGCATTCAAAGCACGAGCAACACCCAAACGGATTGCACCTGCCTGACCAGTGGTGCCGCCACCGTCTACCAAGACGACAACGTCGAACTTACCTTCAAGCTTCAAAAGCACAAATGGGGAATTAACTTCACGCTGCAATAAGCGAGATGGGAAGTATTCCTCAAGAGCGCGACCATTAATAGTCCACTTGCCAGTGCCTGGAATCAAACGAACGCGAGCAACGGCTTCCTTACGACGACCAGTGCCATAGCCTGGAGCAACGGCAGAAGTACCAGTGCCTGCGCCAGCGTTTGTCTCAGTTGTATAGCTAGTCAGTTCTTCTTCATTCTCAAGAACCGCGGAGTTGTTGTTATCTACCATAATCATATTCTCCTTACGATTCACTTAGCCTGCTGAGAGACCTGAGAGATCTCGAAGACCTGTGGTTTTTGCGAAATATGAGGATGCTCAGCACCAGTGAACACACGAAGGCGATCAAGCTGAACCTTAGCAAGACGATTCTTTGGAAGCATTCCCCTCACAGCGGAAACGATGATGCGCTTTGGATTCTTCTCCAAAAGCTCAGCATAGCTATCGCGACGAAGTCCACCTGGACGACCAGAGTGAGAATACAATTCCTTGCTCAACTTATTGCCAGTTAAAGCAATCTTATCTGCATTAATGATAATGACGTGATTGCCAGAATCAGCATGAGGAGCAAATGTTGGCTTATTCTTACCACGCAGCAAAATGGCTACCTGGGAAGCCAAACGACCAAGCACCACATCAGTGGCGTCGATAATATACCAGTCATGAGTTAAATCTGCTGGTTTCGGTGTGAAAGTCTTCACAATCGTACCTTTTCTCTATTGTGTTTCGAGCTTTATATCTTCTTGGTTTATAGGAGATATGCTGCTCATAATCCGTGGGCTCCCTGAAAGTCCTCGATGGCGAGTGGGAAAAGCGCTTTGAAGGACCCCTTAGGGAAACACAACAATCTGCAAGTATATCGCCATATGACGACTATTTGCAAGTTTCTATTTTACATACAATGCGGACTGCAACGCTCGCGAATATCAACAAACGCTACAGCCCGCAATTAATCACGCATCTAGAACTACTTATTCATGATTTGCGCTAAAGACTTAACTCTAGGCGAGTCAAATAAGTTGTCTAAAAGAACAGGATTACAATTAGCATCAGCCAAAGGAATACGCCAATTTGGATATTCATCATTAGTACCAGGCTGATTCTGAGCACGATGCTCGCCCGTTGCATCAACAATGGATGCAGCAAGCAGCTTGGAAGGAGCAGCTTTAAGTGCTCGATATAATGCTTCTACAATCTCTTGCTCATGCTCAGATTCATTTTCTAGAGCCTTCTTGTCTAAGAAACCTCCAGAAACAAGCATTTTCAGCATCGCATTATGCTCTTTAACAGCACCAGCGCGGAATTCTTCTACGGATCCCGAAAGAAGATTCAAACGCTCGCGAATATTAACGTGCTCGTAGTTTAAGTAGCCTGCAGCCGGTGGCAAATCGTGAGTATTTACAGAAGCAAGCGTCATTTCGCGCCACTTCTTAGGCTCGCGGAATGCACCATCCCTCTGTTCAAACCACTCAACCGTGCATCCAAGAACCTTATTCTTAGCCAAAACTTCCAAAGTTTCAGTTGGCACAACACCAAGGTCTTCTCCAACTACAACACCATTTGCGCGCGTGGCTTCAATCGCAAGAATGCCAAGCATAACGTCTGCATCATAGTAAACGTAAGCTCCATCACCTGGAGTAGATCCTTCTGGAATCCACCATAAGCGGAAAAGCCCAAGAATATGGTCAATTCGCACAGCGCCAGCAGACGCAAACATTCCGTGAACCATATCTTTGTACACTTTAAATCCAGTGCGCTCAAGCTCGAATGGATTAAGCGGAGGCTGAGACCAGTTTTGACCCTGCTGATTGAAGTAATCAGGAGGCGCACCTACGCAAGCACCATTGGCAAATCGCTCTGGATTCCACCAAACCTCGGAGCCTGCAGGATGCACGCCAACAGCCATATCCGACATAATGCCAATGCGCATACCCGCATTTTTAGCTGCAACTTGAGCATCATGCAATTGCGTAAACGCAATCCACTCAAGCCAACGATAAAACTCTAGAGTATCTGGGAATTGTTTACATAAAGCGCTAATCTCATCGGAATCTTTAGTAAGATGCTTCTCCCAGCAGTCTTCTCCCTTAGGAGCACCCCACTTATCGTAGCAAAGGCACCAAGTTGCATAAGATTCAAGACGCTCACCCATGTCTTGCTTAAATGCTTCAAATTCTTCGGAGCGTTCAGCAGAAAGCCCAGACTTAAAAATAATCCACAAAGCATGCATTTTTACTCGCCACATGGAGTCTCGATCAACAATTTGAGCATCATTATTAAGAGGCTCTACTTCGTTATGAAGATCGTCAACAGTCTTACGATCCTTATCATTAAGCGAATCATATTCTGGAATTATTTCTGGGCGAATATAGGTTACATTAACCATTCCTCTTGCGACTGGCAAATAAGGAGACGGTGTTAATGGTGCAACTGGTTCACCTGCATGCAATGGGTTTACAAGCACAAAATCTGCACCTGTTTTTTTCTTTGATTGCACAAGAAGATCAGCTAAATCTGCGTAATCGCCAACACCCCAAGACTTAGAAGAACGAATGGAATAAAGCTGAGCCATCCATCCCCAAATCTGCTTTCCATCTTTTTCAAGCTTTTCTAGAGTATCAATGCTTTCTGGAGCACTAATAAGTGACGCCTCTTCTACTCGATCCGCAACGCTTATTCGTAGAGTGTGATACCCCATAGGCACGTCTGCTGGAATTGTCAACAAAGAGCTTGCCACAAAAGTGCCATTAACAGGGAACGCAACATCATCTTTACATGGAGAAATCTGCAAGTCACCTTGGTACTGTTCTCCATCTTCCAATATCAAAGTTGCTGTAGGATACTCCAAAATACCTGTGTTGATTATAACAGTGTCTTCTTTACCAACTGTATGCAACACCGTTGGAGCAACTAAACGTGTATGACGTTCCAAAAGAATCTTCTGCATTGATTCTTCAATCGCTTTATCAGTACTTGCATCTACGCACAGAGAGCGCAATACTTTTACAAGCACGTTATCAGCAATCTGATGTTCTATTCCATCCGATCCAACGAATTTGGAGCGTACTCCCATTAACTCAGCCAAACGCCTTAATGGGCTTGTCTGCTGAGTACTTTCTTCATTTTTATTGTTCATAGTTTCCATCGTAGTATATATGTGAGTTTTTTATGCAAACGTATGCAATTATTGTTTAATTTAATTTTACACTCAAGACTTATCTAAATTTTTTTATTTATTTAAAACTTTATTTATTTAAAACTTCTAATGCGGCAGAGGAAACATCTGGGTCTTTGTCTTTTGACAAAGCTATCAATGTTGACTGCGACACACCAGGATTAAGCGCCACTGCTCTTCTTACCATTGCGGAAAGTACTGGCGAATCCTTACTTTCTTCACCTACACCAAGTGAGGCTAAGTAATCTAATGTTTGTGCCCCAACGCCTTCGGTTTGAGCACCCTCGAGACGCATTTTCCATGATGTCTGCGGATTGCACAATGCAGCATCTCTAACTTCTCCGCAAGAATCTTTAGTAAGTCTTCCTACTAGCCAATTTTTAGCATTACGATTTTTAGCAACAGCTAAACGAACGTTATCAGATTTATCCTGTGAAAGTTTAACCAAAATATTAGGGAATGGCATCACTGTTGCTAGATGAATACGATCTTCTTCTGGAGTATTTATGTTGCCTGCTACAGCTTCTAGTAATGCCGTAGCCCTAGAAAATTCTGCTTGATCTGCTCTATCTGGGAGTTCTTTTACAGCAAATTCGTGAAGCTCTTTAGAATTACTGGAGTGGCGTAAACGCTCATAAATAGATGTCAAAGGCTCATAAATTTCATGAGAATCGTCATGAGAATTACTACGCGAATCATCATTGTGTTCAAGATTATTTTGATCTTGCATATCACTCATAATCTACTCACCAACCTTTTAGCTACCAATATCCAATATAATGTATCAGTTTTACGCCACAAATTCTAAAACAGACCAGGTGAGAAAACTTTATCAGGAAATCCTACTGTAAACACCACATGATTTAGGAATTATTATAGCTGAAAATGTATTTTTCACTGATTCTAAAAATCTATCTGATTCTTCAAAAGGAACACAAACCTTTAAATCTACAGAAATTCCGTATTCTTCATCCATAATTTCTGCGTTATGTTTTAGCAATAAGCGTTTAAACATTCTTAGCTGAGTATATTCGACTTTGCAAGAAAAACAATTACATTCTATGATATCTGCCATTTTGCTCGACTGTATAGCGCCAGCTGCTGCATGTGAATAAGCGCGCATCAATCCACCAGAGCCAAGCAAAATCCCACCAAAATAACGCGTAACTGTTACAACTGTATCTGTAAGATTAGAAGCCCTTACAACATCTAGAATAGGTTTCCCAGCAGTACCTGAAGGCTCTCCGTCGTCACTCATGCGCTCACACAGTCTGCCATTATTGTCTCCGCACACAGCAGCATAAGCCACGTGCCGCGCCTTAGGATGTTTTAGCCTAATAGACTCTACAAAATCTATTGCTTCTTCAAGAGTTGTTATATGGCAAGCATCTGAAATAAATTCAGACTTCTTTTCCACGAAGGCAAAGTGCGCAGGATTTTCGCATAAATCAGTTACGGTTCGCATATTATTCATACTTAATATTCAAATCGTTTTCAATTCAAACAGTTTAAACGCTATCGATAAATCATACGAAACCGTTAGAATCACAAATCACGATTTATCGTATCTCATTAAATGATCTACAACATCAACAAGTTCAGCAACTTTCTTGTCGGTAACTTTTTGATCTGAAGCATTTTGCGCCGCCTCTAAAGCTTTTGAGATTTCCTGATGAGCAACTATAAGAGCAACAGCTCTAAGAGCTGCAGTAGAAGCAGAAAGCTGCATAAGAATATTTGTATAATCTTCTCCCTTTTCGATCATATTCTCAACAGCATGAACCTGTCCACATACCCTATGTAGACGAACCAACATTTTTTCTTTATCTATGTTGTAGTCGCTCATATAAAACCTCGTAGTATAAACAGTACTTCTTACATATTGTCTATATCAAAATTGTGCGTTGTATAGTATGCATGCATAAACTACGCCATCAATAAACTATATCTATAGAAAACGATATCTATAGAATAAATTATGCATATTATACAACGCAACAATTTTATTTGTATTTAATATTTTGTTAATATACAACGCGATATATATTTTTTCCCAAAACTATAGCACCAGCAATAAGTAATACTGCCATAGAAAGCATCAAGACACTCTCAATTTTTATACCAGCATTAAATAAAGATGTGGCACTTACAACACCTGCACGAGCATGCCTGCGCTTATTCCTTTTTGTATTTGTATACTCTGATTGGCTTTCTGCAAGAGACTCAGATCCTAAATCAGATGCTTCTTTTTTAGATTTATTATCATTCTGTTCATCAGTATTTAGGTTGGAAACCGCTGCAGAAGCTGTTCTCTTTGTTGTGCGACCATCTTTTTTATCACTATTCGTATTGCCTTTATGCACAGTTACACTACTACCAGAATCTTTCTTAGATGACTTATCTGCTTTATCACTGTGAACATTTTTGCTACTCAAATTCTCATTATCGGCATTTTCCGTATTCTCTGCATTCACAGATTTATCTGATTTACCAGCACTACCAGCGTTTCTTGCATTATCTGATTTACCAGCATTATCTGTGTTACCAGCATTCCCAGCATTATCTGATTTACCTGATTTACCTGATTTACCAGCATTATCTGTGTTACCAGCATTCCCAGCATTATCTGATTTACCTGATTTACCTGATTTACCTGCGTTTGTTTTATCTACTACGCCAGCATTATTTTCTTTATCACTTTTATCGACTTTGTTACTTTCATTATTCTTTTGCGAAGAACCGTTTACATTTGTATTATCACTATTAACAGCAGAATGAGAATCAGAACCACTCTGAGAACTATCTACATTAATATTGCTATTTTGTTTACCTTCAACATCACCAGTTTGCTTATGTTGTTTTTGCGAACCAGCATTTTGACCACCTTGATTCTGCGCAGTTTGGGTACTATTGCCTTGACTTTGTGTATTTTGATTAGTATTTGGCTGCGTATTTGACTGAGTATCTTGTTTATTATTTTGTTGCGCACCTTGATCATGAGAGTCTTGCTTATTGACTATATTGTCTACAACAGCGCCTCCAGCAGACGTTTTTGGATCTATCTCATTCTTAGTGACTTCACCAGATTCTTCTACTTTATTATCATTGTTGTTTACTTTATTATCATTGTTATTCGTAGATACGTTATCACTTTTATTACCACCATTCGGCTTCGCATCACCATTCGGCTTCGCATCACCACTTGGCTTTACATCACCACTTGGCTTTACATCACCACCATTCGGCTTAACGTCACCGCTCGGCTTAACGTCACCGCTCGGCTTAACGTCACCACTTGGTTTATTATTGCTCGGCTTTGCATCACCATCTGGCTTATTACCATTTGGTTTAACGTCACCACTTGGCTTACTTTCACCACTCGGCTTTGCGTCTCCACTTGGCTTGGCATCACCATTCGGCTTTGCGTCACCAGTATTACCTTCAGAATTATTATTTACTGTTTTATGCTCTTCTTTTTCTTGAGTAAATCTGCTTCTACTGTCTTCATCGTTAAACGCTGTTTTAAACGCTTCTGCTCTAGAAGAACCAGGGAAATCATATACAAACACATACATTCCACTTTCGCCCGAATTGCCAGACTTCAAATTAACAATATCGGCAACTTTCTTTCCAAGCTCTGACTCTTCTTTTTCATTACCCTTTTCACTATTGCCAACAGCACCACTATTACCAGCGCCATCCGCAGAATCTTCCTTTAGCATCACTTTTCCGTTAGCAATCGTATAAACGCCATTTCTAAGCGGAACTGACCATTCGCCAATTTTCTTGTGATTATCGTCTTCCTCAGGCTCTTTATCTGATTTTGGATTTAACTTACTCATAGACTCTTTATCAACAGTGCCATTTTCATACCCAATCCACCACAAGCGAACTTTCATATTTTCATCGCCATCAAATCCATACTCTTTATTGCCTTTAAACATTCCGTAATCTTTTGGCGCGCCACTAACAACAATCGTATCTGATACTTCATTTGAATCTTTATTTTTAGCATTTTTAACATGTTTTATGTTTACTTTTGCCATATGAGTTAAAGTAGATTGTGCTTTACCAAAACCTTCAATAAAATCACTAGAAACAAAATCTTTAACGTCATTATCTTGCTCATTTTTAGCAATAGTCCAAACCCATGTACCAAATAGTCCAGCATCTTGTTCACCAACTTTATATTCTGTTGCTTTTTCAAGATTTTCTGGTTTCATATCTCCATTTGTTACATGAACAACTGTTTTAGCTTCTTCACCTGATTTAGTAAAGTAAACGTCACTTGCACCTACTTGTCTAATGCTAGAATCAGCGCGCAACTCTTTTATGTAGTCATCTACGCTACTACCCACTGCACGTTCTTTTAGAATATTTTCATACGATCCTACAAAGTAGTATCCGCGCGCACGAATCTTCTTATTTTCAATCCAAGGCTTATTCTCTTCGTTATTAACGCTACTTTTTACATTACCTTCTACAGAATCGCCTAGTTTTAACTTTTTAACTTCAGATTTTGATGTAACAGCTGGGTAAAAATCTCTATGCGCATCAATAGAAATTGAACTATCAATATTATATTTCACAGGAGATTGCGACAACCTAAGCAAGTAGCAACCGCTTTTTGTATCTCTTCTCTCCAAGTTTGGAAGATAATATTCGCCATTAATATCAACTTTGCCTTCTCCAGACGCAACCCAAACAAATTCATCTGAATAATCTTTGTCTGTACGTATAAAACCTTTGCGTTCTGCTTTTAATTCATTATTGTTGTAATAATAGTTATCTTTGAACATAATATTTCTATTCGATGCAGTTATTTTAAAATCAACACCGTCATCACCGTTATATGCTGTTCTTAGAACTCCTTCTGCTTTTACTTTTATTTCACCAGAATTGCCTGAAGTCCCATACAAATTTTCAAATGAAACTTTTGTAGGAATTTTGCTAGCAGCTTCATTCCAAAGTTCATCAGCTTTAGCAGCTATTTCACTAAAATCTTTAGTACTGGTGAACGAATGCTGTTTCGCATTATTCCATTTGTCTTTATCTTCAAAATGTTCATGAATAGCATAAGCAATTGCGACTCTGTCTCTATAGTCACCGCGCCAATACTTTCCATTAACGCTCAGTTTTATCATCATTGCAGCAATCGCAACATCACGATTATTTACTACAGGACCCCAAGAAGTATCTGCAAACGCGTTTCCAGACTCATAAAGATCAACGCAATATGTAATGTCGTCATTAACTGAATACAATCTATGGTCACCTTCAGCTCCGCAACCATAGTAATTGCTTATATACGTAGGAATATCGTCAAACGCATATGCTCCGCTAATTACACCATTTCCAACAACAATTGCAATAGTCGCCAGCAACGCTGTCAGTAAAGAGAACATTCGCGTGCGCTTATTGCGTAAAAAGATTGGAATCTTTTTACATACATGTTTTCCCATATCAACTCCTTAAACGTTGTTTTCTCTTACGTGACAAACGTTTTGCTAGCCACGATGAACGAAAAATCGCTCATGCTCTAACTATGATTTAGGGATTTAATTATGTAAATAAAAATTTATCAATGTGGTTAAAGCCTATTTTAAAGGCGACTTATCCACAGAGTTATCCACAATTCTTGCGGTTGCTGGCGACTATCCAATGAGGAACAGGGGTTATAGCCCAAAATATCTCAAGGAAAAAAATTGTAATTACGGGAATCTACCCAAAACGCAAAAAGCTCTAAATCACTGAAAAATCAACGATTTAGAGCTAAAACCGCGGAGTCAGAGAGATTCGAACTCTCGAGCCGCTTACACGACTAACACCTTAGCAGGGTGCCCCTATCGGCCACTCAGGCATGACTCCACTTTGTAGCTATTCAAGATAGCAACAGATTCAGACTATATCACCTCTTGAGGACGTGCACAATGCTTCAGCGACACACCAAACACACAAAAGTGGATTGAATAGCCAAACAGCAAAATTTATGCAGGATTATGGTCTCCCGAAAATGTAATCGCAACAGCCAACATAACTAGAGCCATTCCACAAACATCAATCCAAGTTGGCACTTCTCCAAATCCCATTCCAACAACTGCAGCAATAGCAGGATATAAAGCCTGCATAACAGAATATCTTGCCGAAGACACGCGCTTTAAAAGAACTTGATCCAACAGCGTAGGAATAAAAGATGCGCATATCGCAATAACAACCATCAAAGCTAAAAGCTTTATAGAACCGCCAGACTGTGCAGCCCAAGTAGCTCCTGGCTTAGGGTATATAACATGAGAAATCGCAGGAACTGCAAGTACGCTAGACTGCAACAACCATCCAATTAAAATAGCTACACTAACTCTGTCTATAGCATTAGAACCTCTAGCCAACATTCGCCCAGAGACAATATACATTCCCCACATGGATCCGCCAATAAGAATTGCAACTAATCCAACAAGAAAATGCGGACTTTCATTAGAACCCATAGAAGCGCTTGCAAGAAGCACGATTCCACACGCGGCAATAACTATACCAATGCGCTCACGCCACGTTTTACCTGTTATAACAGCAACCATAAGCGGTCCTACAAACTCGATAGTAACTGCGACCCCCACAGCCATACAGCTAATAGCTAAATAGAACATGGTGTTCATAAGAACAACGGAAATTCCTACTGCAACAACAATTAACCATTCTTTTAACGTTTTAGGCAAAGAATTGTGCGCGCGTTTTTTGTGCGAAAAAGGTCTTCTCCAAGCAAGTAAAAACAAAGTCATAAATCCAACGCGATACCACACAGAATACAACGGATCGAGCTGACTAAACGCGACTTTCGCTATTGATGTTGCTAAATAAACCATCGCCGCTTCTACAACAACAATCAGCAAAACAGGCATGCGATTTAGCGCGTTCACTATGATTTGTTTCATACAGCATACCCTACACGGCAGTAGTTATATTTGCATATTTTGACTATATTTTTCGTAAAATTTATTGCGACACACTATAGATAAAATCGAACGTTTGTTCTACCATAAATCCATGAGCACAGCACCTCGAGTTAAAGCAGCTAAACGCGACTGGGGGCATGACACGTCTGGTTGCACAATACTTCATATCGATATGGATGCGTTTTACGCATCACTCGAGGCGGCGCGTAATCCTAGGTTACTTGGTAAACCTGTGATTATTGGTACAGGCTCGCGCTCCGTAGTTTCGGCAGCCAGCTACGAGGCACGTAAGTATGGCGTGAATTCAGCTATGCCTACAGCGCGAGCACGAAGCTTGTGCCCTAATGGCATTTTCTTGCCGGTAGATATGCCATACTACGTTTCCATTTCATCTAGGATTTTTAAGGAGGTTTTTTCAAAAATCACAGATAGGGTTGAACGAGTCTCTGTAGACGAATGTTATATGGATGTTAACTCCGCACTTTTACGCTGGCATTCGCCTATTGTTATAGGCGAATGGATACGAAGCGAAGTCGCGCGTAAGTTTCATATCACCTGCTCAGTGGGAATAGCATCCAATAAATTAATAGCAAAAATGGCATCAACAAATGCAAAGCCAAATGGAATGCTGGTTGTCCCCCAGAACCGCAACGCTGACTTTGTGTCAATAATGCCATTACGAGCAATACCAGGAATTGGACCAGCTCTGGCAAAAAAGCTAGCAGCATGGGGAATAAATAGTATAGAAACACTAAGAAATATAGATGAAAAGACTCTGGAACGAATTGCTGGCTCTAAGATTGTTGCACAAATGCTTTATAACACTTCGCGCGGAATCGATAATCGGCAGGTCATGACCCATGTTCCAGAAAAATCCATTGGTACAGAACAAACTCTCAATTCTGACACCACAGATATTGCAGCAGTGAAAAACCTGATCAGGCACTGCTGCAATGACGTGGCGCAAGAACTACGCAAACGCAATATGGCAACCAAAACTGTCACGTTAAAGCTACGATTCAGCGATTTGCACTATGTTACTAGATCTAAAACGTTAAGAAACGCAACGGATTCTTCCCATGAATTATATAAACACGTTGACGCATTGTTAATGGACGCAAACCCTGTAGTACACAATCATAAATTAGGCGGAAATAATATTTGCTTATTAAGTCCAGTTAGACTGGCAGGAGTAAGCGCTAGCAATCTTGTAAAATGCAGCAAAACGTTCATTCAACCAACCATTAATGACATTCTTGAAGAAAGCAAAAGAGAAACCGCAATAAACAACGATACATACGAAAATTCAACACCAATTAGAGAAAACGCAGTAAAAAATACTTATGCACGAATAAGTCACGCAGAACATGTTTTAGATGCTGTAAGAGAAAAATATGGAAACAATGCAGCGCAACTAGGTATTTAAGCATCTCTTTTAGGAAGAGCAGCTACGCGATCTTCGTCCCAGCCAGATGGACCAGCTTCTTGCGCTCCGCCTAAATCGCCAAGTTTGTTGAAATACTCTACTGCAGCGTCTTTATACCATTCCCACTCTTCTGGAACATCATCCTCGTAGAAAATGGCTTCTACAGGACAAGCTGGTTCACAAGCACCACAATCAACACATTCGTTAGGGTTTATGTAAAGCGTGCGATCGCCTTCGTAAATGCAATCAACAGGGCACTCGTCAACACACGCTTTATCTTTAACGTCAACGCATGGCTCTGCAATAACGTAAGGCATAACAAACGCCCCCCTTCTGCATTCTTTTGCTCTAATGAAACAATTTAACTTTTCTATTATAGTGCAAACACGGCGCGCAAAACTAATTGAGTCGACACGCGTAAAACCGCATGCCGACTCAACGTGATTAGAATCAATAAATCTAAAAATAAGATAATATCTTAATTCAAGATTTTATAATCAATTATTACCTGTCTCTTGAGCAGCTTCTGCACGAGCCTGGTCTTCAGATTCTCCCTGAGCCATCTTTTCAGCTGCAACAGCATCTTGAACAAACAAGGTTTCTACTGGAACACCAAGCTTCTTAGCCTTGCGTAACTGCCTTCCAAGCAAAGAATTGCGGTAGGAATAGCCGAAGTACACTGCAAAGCCAATCGCGAGCCAAATCGCAAAACGAATCCATGTAAGCACGGAAAGGTTTAGCATAAGCCAGAATGTAGAAAGCGCAGCGAAAATAGGCAAAACTGGATTCCATGGAACCATAAAGGATCGATGCAAATCTGGTCTACGCATACGCATAATTGGAACACCAGCAGAAACGAGCAAGAATGCAGAAAGCGTACCGATATTCACCATATCAGAAAGAATTCCAATATCTAATGTAGAAGCGATTATAGCAACTACAATGCCAGAAACAATCTGAATACGTGCAGGAATGCCGCGTTTGCTAACCTTAGAGAAGCTACGAGGAAGAAGACCATCGCGGCTCACAGCAAACACGATACGCGTAAGACCAAGAAGAAGAACCATAACAACAGTTGTTAAGCCGATTACAATGCCAAGAGAAATAATCTTTGCTGCCCAAGTTGCGCCTACAAGCTCAAAGCTTGTAGAAAGAGAAGGAGCCTCTTGCTTAGCCAAATCCTTGTACGAAACCATGCCAGTTGTAACAACAGCAACAAGAATGTAAAGAACAGTCACAATCAAAAGACCAAGACCAATGCCCTTAGGAATGTTCTTGTGTGGGTCCTTAGTTTCTTCTGCCGTAGTTGCAACAACGTCGAATCCAATAAATGCAAAGAACACAAGTGCTGCGCCAGAAAGAATACCAGTAACACCGTAAACAGCTGGCTGCATGCCAGTAAGCCATTGCCAAAGCGGCTGGCTCATTGTGCCAGAAACGTGGATTCCCTTAACGCTAGCAACATCTGTTGCAGGTGGAACGAATGGAGTGAAGTTAGAAGCCTTAATGTAGAAGAATCCAACAACAACAACGAACAGAACAATACCAATCTTCAAGATTGTTAAAGCGCCATCAAAACGAGCAGAAAGCTTTGTTCCAACAACAAGCATAATCGTAAAGAATGCAACGATAACTACTGGAGCAAGATCGAAAGTAAAATTACCCAGCTTTACAGAAGTAGATACATTAAGACCAAACAAGTGCATTAAATCGTTAAGATAAACGCCCCAATATTTGGCTATAACGGATCCTGCCATAAGCATTTCCAGAATCATATCCCAACCAATAATCCAAGCAATAAGCTCGCCTACTGTAGTATACGTAAAGGTGTATGCAGAACCAGCAACAGGAATCATCGAAGCAAACTCCGCGTAGCACATTGCAGCCGTTCCGCAAACAATACCAGCGATGATAAAGCTAATAATAACTGCAGGACCTGCGTGGAACGCTGCAGCCTGAGCACCAACGGAGAAGATGCCAGCACCAACAGCCACAGCTACTCCCATAACGGCAAGATCCCATGCATTTAACGTACGCTTAAGATGGCGATCACCATCCATTGTTTCTGCAATAGTCTGTTCAACAGACTTTTTTCTCCATATTTGCATAATCCAACCTTCTCTAAAACTACGTCTAAAACATTCCATATAAGGGTATATATGTTATTAATCGCAAAAAATACAGTTCAACACACATTAAGTGCCATCAAACAATAATTTTTACGATATTAAAAGAGCATAGTACTGTGTTCAGCGGAAAATCACAACATAAATCGCGATTTATTATGTTAAATTATGCTAAATTTGTGTTAACAACTTACATTAACAATCTAAGTTAATGCCGATTAGAACAGGCTCTGGAACAAGTTTTACGCCAAAAGAATCATAAACACCATCTATGATTTTGCGCGCTAAATCAACAATATCTTTGCATTTTGCGTTATTGCGATTGGTCAATGCCAAAGTATGCAAAGAAGACAACCCAGCCTCACTTTTTATACCATTGTTTTGCGTAAGCCTAAATCCTTTATGGAATCCTGCATGATCAATAAGCCATGCGGCAGAAGTCTTAACACCCTTAGATCCATCTGGCAAAGTGGCGTCAAATCGCGGAGCGTCTTCTGGAAGCAAATCTGCCTGAGATTCTGTCAAAATCGGATTCATAAAGAAACTTCCACAACTATGACGATCGGCATACTTAGAATCGCCGTCTAACAAATCTCCACAAACATAGTCTTCATTTTGAAGACTAATCGCAGACTCAACACCGCTCTCGCTTTTTGCGTAGCACATCCACTTATTTGCGTAACGCATAGCATCTTCAAGCATGCCCTTAGACGCTCTAACGCGCAAAACTTCGCGACGAATCTTAGATGTTTCCATCCTATCGCCAACTTGCACGCCAAGCGCGTGAGCAAGCTGAGAATGAGCCACAACACCCGTTTTTGAATGCTTTAAGCAAAAAGTAACAGATAAAACAACATATCTAGGCGTTGGGAAGAAGCAATCGGCAGCAACACCAGGCGCCTTATACATGCTTTTTTTAAGAACAGACGTGCGGTATCCAAACTTAAGATCCGCAAGATTCATATAAAAAGTTGTTTTATCTTTACGATCCCAAACTTCTACACATTCAACGCTTTGCGCCACTTCCGCACCATATGCGCCAATGTTTTGCACAACAGATGCCCCAACAGTTCCAGGAATACCAGATAGCGCTTCTACGCCTTCTAAGCCAAGCTGAATCGTATGCGATACAAAATCATCCCAATTGCATCCTGCTTCTGCACTAACGTGAACTAAACAATCTCCACTATCCTTATCAACGCCATCTTCGCTAGGAGCCGCCTCATCTAAAACACAAATTTCACGCCGAGCATCGCGCACAACAACTCCGTTAAACAACTCGTCGCTAACGAGCATATTAGATCCACCACCAATAACACACAATGGCAATCCCGCACAATCGGCATCTTCTACAGCTTCAATAACAGCCACCCTGCTATTAGGCTCTACAAAACGAGCAATACTACCCCCAACCCCAATTGTTGTAAGGTCTGCGAAAGTTGGATTATCAGATTTCGATAAGGATGATTGCATACTCATATGCCTAATCCTAACAGCACTAAATAACAAAAAACCCCGCAAAACGCGGGGTAAATAAAGCTACAAAACTTCGCCGAAGCTCACTCGCTTAGCGAGTCTCGCGATGGAGAGTATGCTTGCCGCAACGTGGGCAGAACTTGCTCAACTCGAGACGATCAGGCGTATTACGACGATTCTTCGTCGTGATGTAATTACGCTCCTTGCACTCCGTGCATGCAAGCGTAATGCCTGGACGGATGTCTGCGCTCTTACTTGCCATTTCGTTCACCTCTAGAATGTTGTGTGTTGACCAACTCCTGCTGGCCATTGTAGCGAGGAAGAGACTCGAACTCTTGACCTTACGATTATGAGTCGTACGCTCTAGCCAGCTGAGCTATCCCGCCATGAGAGCCTCGAGTGAGAATCGGACTCACGACCTCTTCCTTACCAAGGAAGTGCTCTACCACTGAGCTATCGAGGCGTGGCGGGTAGTGGATTTGAACCACTGAAGCACGAAGCAACTGATTTACAGTCAGTCCCATTTGGCCGCTCTGGTAACCCGCCAATGTTTCCGAACGGAGAAGAATATCTCCAAACGGCAACTTTGTTATTTTGCCACGAACGCGAGACTAATGCAAGATTAAGACACGCCGAAAGGCAAAAACCGCATCTAAATGCAGTCAAAAATATGATTATTTAAGCGAAAAACCATCTTTCTTTAAAGACTCGCATATTTTAAGAACACGGTCATTTGCTTCTGTTTCCGCAATTGTTATGCGAATACCTTCTCCAGCAAAAGCTCGCACAGAAAGACCTGCATCAACAAAACGCTGATTAGCTCGCTCTGTGTCTTCACCAAACGGCATCCAGAAGAAGTTTGCGTACGGCTCGACAATATTCCACCCTTGTTCACGCAAACCGCTTACAACGCGATTACGCTCCTTAACAAGTGCATCTACGCGGTTGCGCATCTCTACAAGCGCTTGAGGTTCCAAAGAGGCAATGGCAGCCACTTGTGCAATTTGGCTTACTCCAAATGGAACAGCCACTTTTCTCATGCCGTCTACAACATCTGCAGCGCCAATAGCGTATCCAATGCGCAAGCCAGCTAAACCGTATGCCTTAGAGAATGTTTGAGCAACAACAACGTTTGGATATTCGCGGTAAAGTTGCATGCCATCTGCCGTGCCTTTTGCGTTGTTAAATTGCACATACGCTTCGTCAATAAGCACCAAGACGTCGCTTGGTACAGCATCCAAAACCTTTCTAGCATCCTCATCAGAAAGTTGCGCGGATGTAGGATTGTTTGGATTGTTCAAAATAACAAGACGCGTGCGCTCATTAATTGCATCAATCATTGCGTCCACATCGTGCGACCCATCTGCGCGATTAGGAATTTTAACGCTTGTAGCACCAGCACCCGTAACAATAATTGGATATGCCTCAAAGCTTCTCCAAGGGTATATAACTTCGTCTCCAGGACCAGCGACTAAGTCTACGAGCTGCGTAATAACCTCTGTGGAGCCGCAGCCAAGCACAACTTCATTGGGAGTAACGCTAAACTTTTTAGCTAACTCTTCTACAACTTCTGTTCCACGCATATTTGGGTAACGATTAATAACACCAAGCGCGCGGTTAGAAATAGCGTCTTTTACGCTTTCTAACGGCTCAAATGGGTTTTCGTTGCTCGAAATCTTATATGCGCGAATGCCGTCTAATGCGGGCGCTGGTTTGCCTTGCTTGTAATTTGGCAAACTATCTAGAATACTGCGGTGTTTGTAATCCATGATTTTATAATAGTCGCGTCTTAAACAAATTAAGCAAAAACGCTGAAAACAGCGGCGAACCGTTATTTTCAGCGTTAAATAGATTCAAATATTATTTGATTAATTACAAGCGATTAGCAAAGCAATCAAGCAAACAATTAATCAAAAATCAGCCAAGGATTGCAAGAACGTCACGAGACGAAACAATTAAATAATCTTCGCCTTCGTAATGAACTTCTGTGCCGCCATACTTGGAGTAAAGAACCTTGTCTCCAACTTTAACGTCCATAGGAATGCGCTCACCCTTGTCGTCGCGACGACCTGGTCCAACAGCCAATACTTCGCCCTGTTGTGGCTTTTCCTTAGCGTTATCTGGAATATACAAGCCAGAAGCAGTTTGAGTTTCTGCCTGAGCTTGCTTAACAATAATCTTATCTTCCAACGGTGTGAGCTTAATCGACACTGTCGCCACCTCTTTCTTAAGAGAAATGTAACTATTCGCACAAATAATATTGACGAGGCTGACGATCACGTCAAAACTATCGCGCACTGTGATTTATAATAGCGCGTTTTTAGCACTCTACCAACTAGAGTGCTAAAATTTTGGAAAATTTTTTAAAAATATGTGTATTTTAATCTACTTTTAAACTTATTTTCATGCGGTGCGACGAGCTAAAACATCTCGCAAATCAGCTTTTCCTAATGAATCTTCAGTAATAACTGGTGGTTCCACATTATTATCGGAAGCTTCTTTAGTAGAAAGCGGTTTTTTAGCTGAAATTGCCTTAGCAACCTGCTTAGTGGACTTTATTTCCAAGCTTAACGGACCATTATTCTTGTCGTTTGAAGAAGATTCTGTAGAATCAGACCCAAACGAGAAAGATATTAAATCTTGATGAGATTCAGACGAATCAGACGCGCCAGAAGAATAAGATACATCAGGCAAAGACGATGACTGATTACCAGCAGATACATAACCATTAGCATTCTGCGAATTGACGCGTTCTAAAGCCATACTAATTTCACGCTGCTGCATAACAGAAGTTTCTGTATTGTCTTGAGTATTCGACGAATATTGTGTAACAGAACCTGATGAATAATTTTGATACTCTTCTTCATGAGCTACAACAGAATTGACAATCGCATCAAAAACTGGTTCCACAATAGATTCACTAGATTCGCCATAACCTTTTTTACCATAGTTTTGCGGCACTCCAGCAGATTTGTTATAAGCAGCAACGCGCGCTTCCCAATCTCGCGCATGCTTTGCCGCAATAGAGCCAAAGTAAAGAACTGTTGACACCATAGCGAATGGTATAAGAGCGAACCAAGCAGAATATAATCCAGACAAACCAGCTACAAGAACCACAAGTGTCAAGAAAACAAGCGAAAAAACCAAAATACGGCGACGACGAACCGCAGCGCGACGAAGAGCACGAATACGAGCCACATGTTGCGGAGTAAAATTATCTCTTAACACCTTTGACTTATTGCTCTTATTTTTAGTGTTCTTATTTTTATTCGATCGCTTCTCTGACGGTTGCATTCCAACCCCTTTCGCCATCGCACCACTACACTCATGGAACAGCGAGGCACTACGCTCATCCACAATATGCAGCGAAGGTGAATACCTATCTTCGCTGTGCTCCAACATTGACTTCATGCTGTTAACAGTGCGCTTAGGCAACCAACCAAACATTAAGGCTATGATGATAATTAATACAATTAACGCACTCACCGATTCATAACCCATACGTATAAATATAAAGTGCGTTACGGATGTGAAGAGCCAAAACCAATTCGGCGTGTCGCAATTATAGGAATTATTACATTAAATTTTTACAAATTACTGCATCTTTTTGCATATATTTTAAGTCATCTTTCATGCGGTGCGGGAATGAGCTAGGATATGTGATGGAAATAAAGATCGGAGGAACCGTTGCCTACTTATCATTACCGTTGCAAGCAATGTGGATATGATTTTTCGGAATATCAATCGTTTGAAGATGACCCAATTACAGTGTGTCCAAAATGCGGAAAACCAGAACTTCGTAAGGTGTTTTCTGCGCCACCAATCAATTTTAAAGGTAGCGGATTTTATCGCACTGATAAATAATTTTTCAAGCAGGTACAAACAATTTGTGGAAATGTGCATAAACAATTTCGCTTATTAGCAAATTTGTGGAAAAGTGCATAAAAATCGTCTGATTTACAATAGAAAATAACCTTTAACCACATTGACAAAAATATCTTGTAGAAGCATCACCTTTTATTAGATGATGCTTCTATGAGCATGATATCAATATTAAAAAACACATCTAGCACGCATGATACGCACGAGAATCAAGTGCCAGCCATGCTTTTAAAACGCAGGCAGAAAGCACTTTTGTTAAATGCACTTACCATATTTTTTATTAGCGTTGCAACACTTATTGCAATAAATATGATTACGAGCTGTCAAGAAACGCAAATCATACCTGTAGCAATTAGAGATATATCTAAAGGCACTCTTATTAAACAAGATGATTTGTCTTATGTTAACGTGCCCAAAAACAGTGTTTTTAATCATGTTATTAACAAAGATTTGATCAAAAATGCTATTATCGCAACCTGCAATATCAAATATGGTATGCCTATCTTTACTAGTCAGATTACGCAACAAGCAAAAATTCCACCAGGATTCACAACGATTTCAATAAAACTGGCAAGCAACAACCAAGATTTAAACATTGGAGAAAATATTTCGATAGCATTTAGCAAAGTTTCAAGAGGAGATCACAACGAGAATGACATTGTTCAAGAAAATAAAAACATTTCTTTTATCCACGACGTAATAGTAGTCAAAACAGGCAATTCATCTCAAAACGCGTTACTAGCCATGCCTGCAGAGTCTGCATTACAGATAATAAATACACAATCTATTATTCCAAACCTTGCGGTTATTGCAATACGAGGATAAAACAGCTTTACCTACCACGTTCACTAAAAACTGCCCAATGAGGAGGAAGCTCGCCAAGAATACGATTATCGTCATCTTTAGAGCGCTGGTCTAAAGTCTGAAAATCCGAAGGCTCCAGCTTAACGCCATCAGCATCAAAAAGCTCAGAGCCTTTACGAACTACTCGATTATGTGTTCTAGAACATCTGCGATTGGGATTATAGTCACTCACTTATAGTCACTCACCTATCACGGCTCACTGATCTTCACCATAAAGCTCGCCTATTCTAGAAACAACCCGCTCAACCTCTTTTTCAGGATTTACGAATGCTCCAACGCTCCAAACATTCATAACAGACCAGCCAAGATACTCCAAATCTTGCGCAAACATGCGATGACGTTCACGCGTTGATTCTATATTCATGAATCTCATATCATCCGTTAAAACAGCAAGAGCAAAAGGCTTATCTGGCAAACCAACAACAAGAGGAATACTGTGTTCCTTATCAAATCCGTAATTCACCGCTACGCACAATCCGCGAGCGCGAATACGATCCGCCAAATCAGTAAACAAAACATTATTAAAACTGTCTACTGAAGAATCAAAAGCCTCCGCACGCGCATCTGCAGCTTCTGCCTTATTTTCTGCCTTATCTTGATCATATTCAGGTTTTGCTTCATCAAAATCAGTTGGATTTACTGGACTATCATCCAACTGCTCAGCCCAAATAAGCAATTCTTTAAGCAGCTTAGGACCATCCTGATGCAAACGTTCATCTTCCATATCACTAGATTTAAACGCGCAAACAATATCTAAATTTCTACGAGCTAATGCTAACGAATCAAGAAGTATGCCCTTACCGCCTTCTTCTTCCAAAACACCAAATTGTTGCAAAAGCCTACCGTGAGAAGTTTTTGCATAGCATAAGGAAAGAATAACATCCGTAGCGGCAGCACCAACAGACTCACTAGCATCTACAAGACGAACATGGCGAAGGAATCTATTCATATTTTCATCTTTAATAGCAAGAGCCTTAAGCTCCGCTCCTAAACGATTCCTAAACACACTCGTAAGAGTTACAACTGCAAGAACATAGCTGGAAGGAACTACCGTGAAAGTCGTAGCACGCTGTTTTATCAAGGAAACAACTTCGTCAATTTCCCTCTGACTACTCTCAATCAAACCAGTAGACATAACAGGAACACCAGAAGCCTCAACTTGGTGAAGCTTAACTTTACCTTGCATTCTATCTACAGGAACATCGTGACGAAGCGAACCATACCCATGATTTTCAAGGAAATTGGCAAGACGAAGAGAACGCCTAGTAGCACGAGATTTAACATGTACAGAAGGCAAAACACTAATCAAATCGTTAACACTCTGCGAACTTACCGTATTCTTATGAGCAATAACTACAACTTGGCGTGCACGAGCGAGAATGCTAAGAAGCTCAATATTGCTCAAATGCTCAACAGAATCAAGGATCACAATGTCTACAATCGGCTTAAATTCAGTCATCATAGTCAAAGTAGAAGGCATAGCAACCATAATTGGCTTAGCAGCAAGAAGAAGATCTGCATGAGAATTCATCAATTTGGTAAAAGTCACGCCAGAACTATTACTTGCCAGAGTTGTGTGAAGCTGATTAGCTTCCTGAGACCTAGAGAAAAGTAGTTCACACAAACGTTTTAGAGTCTCTTGTTGAACCATAGGCCCCACAGAGCGCACATGCTCAGTATCTACCTGAACAAAACGGTCAGAAGCATCTTGCATAGCCGAACCATCTTGGTTAGAAATAATCGCGGAAGAATTAACGATATCTTCAAAAACCGTAGTCCACCAAGCCAAGTGAAGCTCACCATCTAACGCAGAACCAGTAACATTACGCCTACGCAAATCGCAAACAAGGTCTTCTAAACCAACACCGCGTAAATCGCGCTCAATCACACACCTACCAGGTAAAGTATCTAAGGAAGCACGATCGTCATGTAAAGCCTGCAAACGCTCATCAAGTTTAGTAAACTCAACATTTTCAAGATCAGCACCCAAACGCGTGGTGGAAAGAACAGCATCAAGAGCTACAAGATTACGATCCAAAAGCTCCTGAGTACTAACAATCTCATCTAACTTAGGCGGTAACACAGGCCACCCTCCATGAGGAACAAAAGTACGCCACTGAGCAGCTTGCTGAGCAACAATCTTCAAAGCCTCATGAAGATCATCTACTTTAGCTCCTACACGCAAAAGACTACGAGCTTCTTTAATATGACGTCTACGCTCCCAGAAGCCCATTACTGTACCTTCACGCTTGCGAACAGCTTTAGGCTTACTTGCTTCAATCATCGCGCTAAGATCACGTTCAAAAATATCTGCTTGGAAAACATCTAAAACTCGGCGAAGATTCTTTAACACCGTAACCTGTCTACCCCATTCGCGTGCGGTAGCGGGAACAGGAAAACCGCAGTTTTGAACAGTTGATTTAACATGTTCGCGTGCTGCAGGAAGAAGCTTTAGTAGAACATCTACAACGCGCTGATATACAGCAACAGCCTCATTCTCATTGAACAAAGACGCGCCAAACCACGGGGTATCTTCAGGCTTTATCGTAAATTCTCCAAGCTCATCTGCTTGATGTAATTTTTGCGCCCATTCATCTAAATGACCAGAAAGCGATCTTGCAGCAGCAACATCTAGTCTTACATGAGTACAAGGATGAGTAGGCAACATTGCAATAGCAGCAAGATTTTGCATTGTCTGATACGCTGACACACCCCAACGCTCATCTACTCCGTGCAAGTCTCCCAAATAACGATTTAAGCGAGTTTTAACACCAACTAACTCGTCACAAACCTGCTCAAAACGGCTAGAAGCAACGCTTTGACGCGCCCCAACTGCAGCTATGAGCTGAGAATCCACATGTTTCGCAAGGTGAGAATCCGAAACGTCTAGCGCAAGCGAAGAAATCTCATTCGCACTAAGAGCATGACGGAATCGACGCTGTTGTTCCATAACATTTGGAACATATAAAATGGACTTTCCAGCAAGAACACAGCGTGAAGAAATCGCAGCCGCGATAGAAGCAGAATCAGATCCAGCATCCACGTCTAAAGCCAGAGAAACGCCATTAGCAGCTAAACCAGATGCATAACGTACAACATTATCTACATCACCGACTTCATATTCACAATGAGGGTCTACATCTAGAGGAGAATACTCTTGCCTATCATTTGCCGCCAACTCTTTAAGCGCACGCTCATCGCCAGCAACCGCATCAATCATAGTGTTTCCAACATTCCCAACTTTAAGCGCCTGCAAAATCTGAGCGCTTTCAGCCAAAAATCTGGATCCCGAATCAGTAAAACATCCAAGAACAATATCTCGTTCAATATCAAAATCTGGGAACACGCTGCGAGCAGATGCACAAATTGCATCAAAAACAGCTGACGTTTCTGGTGTTCCGCTTTCATAGTTTGCGCCGTCAAAAAGCGCATCTTCACTAAGATTCACGCCTCTCTCTTGCAATCTAAGAACAAGAGCATGGTTTAAGCGCACATTGCCAGAAAAGTAGATTGTTGCGTATGTTTCATCCTTGCCAGAGTCTCGAATAACTCGCACTGGGTATGTTAAAACTGGCACATGATTACCGCTCCACGATGCCACTCCAACAACAAGCGAAAGCTCCGAAACACCATTTTCGTGCGCCTTATTATCTCTATCTTCAAAAACCCTGTCTAGTCTGCGCCCTGCCGCGCGCAACATTCCAGAATCGCGGAATAACGCCTGAAGAGTTACTTTTCCACTCGCAAAAAGTTGCGCTATCCCAGATGGGTGAGCATGCGTTAATTCTAATTGTGCGGAAAGTTTCGTTATGTCTTCAAGCGGCGAAGGCGCAAGCTGTGACTTGTATTGTTCGCGCCAAGAGTTTATTCGCCTTAACTTTTCATCTCGCGAAGCTGTAGCCTGCGCACTTTCATGCTTTATTTGCGCATTCTGCTCGTAAGCTTCTTGATAATTTTGTTCACTCGCATTATGCGCTTGATTTACTTGGCTTATAAAATCATTCTGTTCGCCGCTCATACTACTAAACTCCCCTGTTTATAAACCTACTGCGTTGCGGTAAGCGTTATACCCGCTATTTTGCGCTAAAGCTTCATCTACGTCTGCATTGCCTTGAGCTGAAAGCCAAGCGTATAAATCGTCATAAAGACCTGTATTCATGGCTAAAAATGGAAGTAATTCTTGATATTTTGCTATCTCAAACTGCTTAGAGAAATCAGTGGTTTTCTGAGCTTCTTCCGAAGTGAATCCACCTGCTTGTACAATTTCTTTATGCGCGTTGAATTCTCCATTTGACACTTTTTCAAACACAGACCCTGGTTCAAAAGCTGGAGTGTATTGCGAATCTTCTTGAATATTGACTGAATTGGATCGAATGAATTGTTCATGATTTAGTTGAATTTGAGGCTCATCTTGCAATGAATCGTCGGTTGCTGGCGACTCATCTTCTGCACCATCTTGTAATTCATCCTCATCTTGATAATTGATTTGAATTTCTGCTATCTCTTCTTGTTCAGTATTCTGATCTTGCGTTGTGTGATCCTCGTTTTCAACATCTACATTTTGCGAGTCCGGAATTTTAGAATCGTCTTGAACATTGTGAGAATCAAAAGAATCATTTGCAACAACACTGTTGTCAGAAATAGCAGCGTTACCTGCAACAGCACTGTTATCCACAATATTATCTGGATTTACAGTTTCATCACTATTAGTTTTGTCACTACTAGCTTGTGCTGCATTAACTTGTGATGCATTAGCTTGTGCTGCATCATCAAAAAGATTACGAGGTTCTGCAGCAGACTCAAAATCTTCACGCACAACAGGAAGAACAACCTGACTAGCAATCACGGGATCGCTTTGTTTTACAGGATTTACTGAAATATCAGCCTTGCTTGCACTATAAACATCATCAGCTTTACCGGCAGCATTTAATTTGGACTGATTATCCCACACTAAATTAGGGTGTGAAACAGATTGTGCACGGAAAACGCCTGTTGGCTCTCCAGCACGAATATCAAGAATATCATCGACCGACAAATCCGAAGCATCTGGCTCTTTAATGGAACCGTCAGCAGCATAAGAGAACAAGTCGCGTACAGGCTCCGCACTATTTTCAGCCAAAGGAACTGGCTCTTCTATACGCACAAAGTCAATTGGCACATCTCCAAATTGCATGCGAACAATGCTATCTGGCATATGAAAATCAACATCTGGATCTAGTCGCAGCAAATCTCCGCTTTCGTTTACAAGATAAGTTCCGTTTGTAGAATGCAAATCTCGAATAGTCGCCACGCCACTTGTGTCTACTATAAGAAGCGCATGCCTTTTAGACATTGAGCGCTTATTGTCTACAATGTCTACACGCATAAAACCGTCTTCGCGCAAAGGTCGTATAGGCTTTCTGCCAATCTCCACAGACTGACCCGCTCCAACGCGCGCCTGCTCGACACCACCTACTGTAATCATCCAACGCTGCAAGGTTTGTCGACTTCCCACGGAACCTGCTCCCTTCAAAAAACACACTACATACTATTGTGTCATGCTTTGTGTATATTGCGCGAATCGACAACTCCGAGCTGCATAATGCGCGAGAAGCGCTTTGACTGAGCTTGAAATTGCATAACGCATTTCAAGCTCCTTCAAAGCGTGATTTGGCTTAAATATAAAGTCCAGTAGACTTTATGTGTCAAATCAGCCTCACGGCTACTAATAGCCGTGAGGAACGATTCGCTGAGTCTATTAGAGCAGAAGCAATAGCTTGCGTTATATTCGTAGCTCACATGATGCGTTTGTAACGTTTTTACCGCAAAAAACGTTACAAACATCTCATCAATGGTACAAATGTAACGAAAATCAGCCAAAAAACGTTACAAATGCCTCACACGCGATACAAATATAAGAAACAAGAAAAGTACGAGCAATGTAAGCTATATCTTTTATCTTTGAAATACAAAAAAGCCCTCGTAAAATACGAGGGTTATTCGCTGGGGTACCTGGACTCGAACCAAGAATGGATGAACCAGAATCACCTGTGTTGCCAATTACACCATACCCCAATTGGCAGGCTTCGCGGCTCTTGGAACCGTTCCGTCTTTGTACCCCCGACCGGATTTGAACCGGTGTTGGCGCCGTGAGAGGGCGTAGTCCTAGGCCGCTAGACGACGGGGGCTTCATTTATCTGCTACGCCTCTAGACGCAACAAATGTCGACTTTACAACATAACAGCTCAATACGCAACCGCGGCGTGTCGAAAATACGCTAAAACTCCTAAAAAACACAAAAAGCGGAAATGCAGAATTCCACTACATTCCCGCTTTATACAAAATCTACTTAAGATTTAAAAGCTATTTACGATTTACAAATGCTCACGCAATCCAGCCAAACGCGCCAAAGTCACGTCTTTACCAACAATTTCCATGGACTCAAACAATGGCGGAGAAACGCGACGGCCAGAAAGGGCCACTCGCACAGGGCCAAATGCCAAGCGCGGCTTGTAGCCAGCTTCCTCTACAAGCTTCTTGTTCAAAAGCTCGTGCAAAGAATCCGTATGCCAATCAGAAGCATCAACACTTTGCAAAGCAGCGAGCGCAGCATCAAGCACATCACCAGCAGATTCCTTAAGCTGCTTACGCGCATCGTCATCTGGCTCAATATAGCCATCTTCGCTCAACAAACTGCCAACCATTCCAGCAACTTCACCAAGCAAACGCACTCGAGGCTGAACAAGAGGAGCAGCAGCGGTGAGCACTTCACGCTCACGGTCAGTTAAGGCATCCCAATTGTCCGCGCTAACTACGCCATCCTTATGCAAATAAGGCACAGAGCGATTTAAGAAGTCTTGCGAATCAAGCATGCGAATATGCTCAGCGTTAATGGAAATTGCTTTATCCAAGTCAAAGTGTGCAGGGTTTGCCTTAACGTCTCGCACATCAAACTTTTCAATCATCTCGTCCATAGTGAACACGTCGCGATCAGGCGCAATAGACCATCCAAGCAAAGCCAAGTAGTTCAGCAAGCCTTCTGGAATAAAGCCGTTATCTCTATGCAAGAACAAGTTGGACTCAGGGTCTCTCTTAGAAAGCTTCTTCTTGCCTTCGCCCATAACGTAAGGCATGTGGCCGTAAAGCGGAGTTTCCTTCGCAATACCCATTTCCATAAGATAACGGTAAAGCACAATCTGACGAGGTGTGGAGCTAAGAATATCCTCACCGCGCAAAACAACGTTCACATCCATTAACGCGTCATCAACAGGGTTCGTAAGCGTGTAAAGCGGATCACCATTCGGGCGCACAATCACATAATCTGGAACAGATCCAGCTTTAAAGGTGATTTCGCCACGAATTAAATCGTTAAAAGTAATGTCTTCATTTGGCATCTTCAAGCGAAGTGCAGGCTTGCGACCCTCCTCGCGGAAAGCTTGCTTCTGCTCCTCAGTAAGGTTGCGATCATAACCATCGTAACCAAACTCAGCTGGGCGCCCTGCAGCAATATTGCGCTCTTTAATCTCTTCTGGAGTAGAGAAGGACTCGTAAGCGTATCCTGCATCAAAAAGCTTTTTCGCCACATCCTTATAAATTTCCATACGCTGAGACTGGCGGTAAGGGCCATTTTCTCCACCAACATCAATACCTTCGTCCCAATCAATATTGAGCCAACGAAGAGCCTCAATAATCTGCTGGTAGCTTTCCTCACTATCGCGCTCATTATCTGTATCTTCAATACGGAATAGTAATTTGCCATGAGTGTGGCGAGCCTCCGCCCAATTAAACAGAGCGGTACGAACCATACCTACGTGAGGCGTACCAGTTGGCGAAGGGCAAAAACGCACACGAACATTCTTTGGAAGTTCAGGCTTTGTGGATTTTGTTGCATTATTAGCAACTTCTTGAGTTTCCTCTGTATCAGTCATAGGTTCCATTGTGCCGCGCGTTACGGACGTGCCTATCTAGTCAAGCGCTTGCGTTGATTCCTTATTACCTTCCACATGCGCAAACTTTGCGGCCAATGCTTCTCTGGACTTTCTATCGTCTTCTTCTTTTGCAAGCTTCTTAGCCTCTTCTGGATCCCAAAGTACGTCTTCCTTATGCTTTAACCATTCACGCTCAAGCAATGGGGCTGCAATTTCAAGTAGCGTGCTCATACTATTTTCGCCATTTTCGCTAGCTTCGCTAGCTTTACCACTTTTTACGCAATCAACAAGCTCACGCCATTGATTATCCTTAAACATCATTCGCGGAACTCCCGCGCACTCACACACTTCGTTAATATATAGGAATATAGGCAAAGTTTCGTAAATGTTGCTTGTTTTTTCAATAAGACTTTTAAGAATAGACAGTATTGCTGTAATTTTTTGCGATTCTACAGAATTAAGTCCGCAAAAATCACACTCTTGTTTTGCGCATCTAAACGCATCTTGCAAGCTATCAACACTCCAATTACCTGCAACGCTTAAAGAATCCGCAGCACCGTTGATTGCGTTAACATCATTAGAAAGATTTGATTCAAGCTTGTTAAAAATAGCGCTAACATCATTCGTGTTATTTTCTAGCTCTTCTTGCGCTTCGCTGTAGTCTGGTTCGTAGCATAAATCCATATCATCGTAAGCGTTTGCAGCAGCCAAAAGCGCGTCAACTATCTCTTGAGGGCGTCCTGGAATTTCGTCTGCACCTTCATACACAAACTCTGCATCTGGAACAGTAACGTCTAAATCTGTAATAATTCGAGCAATAGTGCGAATCGCCCTAACCTCAAGATTTTCAGCATATTTTGCGTCATTATCTAAATGGCGAGCTTCGCTTAAAGGCCACAATTTAGTTAAATCCGCGGCCGACTTTGCAGCAGACTCAAGCAGACTCAAAGCCTTTGAATCCAGCTTTTCTACAGAATCACCCATAATAACGCTCCTTCGCATTAGCTGTAAAAAACAGTTTCTACGCATCTTTTATGCATATTTTAAAGTCTATTGCTTATTATTCCACACGTTCTATTGCACACGCGCAGCAGGATCCACATATGTGATGGAAAGCACATTCATATTTTCGCAATCATATGTAATTGACGTAATTGACGCCAAAGCCGTTTTGCGTAAAAGCATATTGTGCTCCGCATGACCCGTTTCTAACAAATGACGGTAAGACCATATTGGCGATTCGTGCGTTACAGCTACGATTTGTTCACCTGGGTGATTTTTCACTTGTTCGCACGCAAAATCGCCAACGCGTGCAGCAATACTCTTGTAGGATTCTCCCCAACTCGGCTTCCACAAGTTAGATACAAGCTTCCAATTGTTGTTTTTCCACAAAGCGCCTTCGCCGTAGCCGATTCTTTTCCCTCGAAAATTGTTTTCCGCTTCGATTAGACGATCGTCTAAAATAATCGGGCCAATTTGCAAAGCGTTTGCGATTTGTTGCGCCGTTTCTTGCGTGCGCTCCAAAGGAGACGAGTAAATCGCACTAATTCCGCGCATTTGTGGAACAGTCGCAATATATTTTGCTGTAGCGCAAGCCATTTTTAAGCCGCGATTAGATAAGTGAAATCCTGGGAGCCTCTCGTAAAGCACGTGATTTGGATTTTCCACTTCCCCGTGGCGCACAAAATGAATAGTCGTAGCTGGCATATTTTCTAAACCTACTTCCAAACCTACTTCCACCCTTTTGGAGTGTGACTTAACGACCATTCGCCCAACTTGTGAGCAAAAGTATTGTCTTTAGCGGCATCATAATCAGGTTTTTGCGACTTTGTGTCGTCTAAAAGCCACTTTCTAATAACAAAATTCCACACAGCTACAACAACTGTTGCAATAAGCTTGCCAATGTTTGTGCGAAGCATGTAAATCGCAGTACCACGCAAAGTTTGTGCCATTCCAAGCGTGCTAAGCCAAATAATCGCATCGTTAATAAGCAAACCAATAACTGCAGAAATAACAAAAATCAGCAATTCCATCCAACGAGCCATGTCTTCGCGGTGCTTAAACACGTACTTCATGCTGGCAATGTAGTTAAAAATAAGCGAGATTATAAAAGATATTGTTCCAGCAACAACGTTATTAAGATGCACAAGAAGAAGCAGGTTTAGCAATACTACGTCAATAATCAGCGCAATGATTCCTACGATTCCAAACTTAACAACCTGTTCAATAAGTTTTTTCATACATTCAATTAAACACGCGGAGGCTAACAATTCACTATAATTATTGCGTAACACAGGTTTATTATTGCGTAACATATGTTGCGCAGCACAAGTTTATAAACTTAGAAAATTCATAAAATTTAGCAAAGGAGCGATTATGCCAGTTATTCACACTCATGTTTCTGTAAGCACTACACCTGCTCAGCGCGATGCCTTAAAAGCAGCATACGGCAAAGCGATTAGCGCAGTTCCAGGCAAAAGCGAGCATTGGCTTATGTGCCCGTTTGAAGACAATATGCCAATTTATTTTGCTGGAGATAATACTAAGCCTGCAGCATACGTTGAAGTGAACGTTTTTGGCTCTAGCGTGCCTGGTTCGGCTTGGGAAAAGTTAACTGAGCAAATTATGGCAGCGCTAAATCGCGAGCTTGGAATTCCACAAGACCGCACTTACATTCGTTACACTGCAACAACTGACTGGGGCTGGAACGGCGGCAACTTCTAGTCGCAAGTCGCAAGCCTAAAATCTCAACTCGCAAAAATCGCCATATCGCAGCTCATATGAGCATTAATATGGCGATTATTTATTATTACAACTATCTATACAAATAGTTGTGAATTAGTCACTAAGATTGATTGCCAAAATTAGGCTCGTCAACAGTAGACTTAGCAGATACAGCGAACGCATCCGACTCGTCAAAATCAGCATCGCTTGAAGAATAGCCATCGCTATTAGCAACACTGCCTTCAAGATCTGGGCCAGCAGCTACGCGAGCCACTTCTTCCATACCTTTGTTGTCACATAAAACCATACGAACATAGCCAACAACAAATCCAACAGCAGCAGGGCAAACCCAAGCCATTCCAAATTCCGAGAACGGCAACCAGTTTTGAGCAACCAACAACATATCGTTCATATGCAATGCGTTGCGCAAAGCGGATGGCAAACTATTTAAAAAGTCAAATACAGCTGCAACACCAGTAAAACCAAGTGTCCAAGCGTACACAACTTTGGAATTTCCAAAAAGTCGACCACACAAAGCCAAAAGAATCAGCACGATTGACATCGGATACAAGAACATTAATACTGGAACCGCATATTCGATGATTGCGCTCAAACCAAAGTTTGCAAGGCCAAACGAAACAAGCGTAATCAATACAGACCAAACACGATAGCTAGGACCTTTAGGGAATAGCTTAGAGAAAGTTTCCGAACAGCTTACGATTAAGCCAACTGCCGTCTTTAAGCATGCAAGAGTTACAGTTGCAGCAAGCACGAATAAGCCAACGTTTCCAAGATGATAGCGTGCAACTTGCGCCAAAGTCACGCCACCATTTTCCGCAGGTGGGAACAGCGCGCGGCTACGCACACCAACAACAACAATCGCAACGTAAATCAACGCCATAAGCAAGCAGCTAAAGAATCCAGAGCGGGCAGTATTAACTGCCACATCTTTAGGATCTTTTACACCAAACTGACGAATGGTGCTAACAACAACAATTCCAAATGCCAAGCTAGCTAAAGCATCCATTGTGTTGTAGCCATCTAAGAATCCTGTAAAGAATGACTTATTAACATAATTTCCTATAGGAGCAGCATCCGAAGAAGCACCGCTTATAGGAGAAAATAGTGCAGTAAATACCAAAACAGCTAGGAACACAAGGAAGATTGGCGTAAGAACTTTACCAACCCACGTAAGTATGCCGCTTGGTTTCATAGCAAAGAAGAATGCGAGCGCAAAGAACACTACAGAGAACAAGAACAAGTATAGTTGTCCGTTTCCGTCTTGCGGAATAATTCGCTCCAATCCAACAGTGTATGAAGTTGTTGCACAGCGCGGAATTGCGAAGAACGGGCCGATTGTTAAATAAAGAACGCATGTAAAGAACATGCCGTATTTTTTGCTAGCTTTGCTAGAAAGCTCAAAAAGACCGTTTGCGCGACTCATTGCAAGAGCCGTAACGCCCAACAATGGCAAGCCAACGCCAGTAACAATAAAACCGATTGCTGCAGGCGCAGAATTGTTTCCTGCGTTAGCACCAAGGAATACTGGGAAAATCAGGTTTCCAGCGCCAAAGAACATGCCGAACAACATGACCGCCACGTATGCGGATTCAATAATTGTCAAGTTCCTTTTTTTCGGGGCACTGTCTGTGCTGACACTTTGTGTTGTGACGCTCATGCTACACCTCCTATATGGTGAAAAATTGTTTAAGCATATTATTTAACGCATTGAATAACAAAACTGAAACCGAAAAATAATATTAGGGGGTATACTAATCAATCGCATGTACTTAATCGACAAAAATTTGCAATTTCGCGCGTGTCTACTAGTCAAAAATAAAAGGACGCTAGCGTAAAAACTAACGTCCTAAATAAAAAAGCAAATGCACTAAATCACATCTTGTCTGGAGCAGAAACTCCAAGCAAATCAAGGCCAGATGCAATAACTGTGCGAACAGCCTCGTTAAGCTTTAAGCGAGCTGCAGCGCGTGCTGGCTCTGGGCACTTTGCAATGCGCTGAGCTTCGCGCTCTGCTTCTGGCAAACGATTTTCTGGGTCGCTCAACTCCATTGGCACTACGCGCTCAAGGTTGTACCACTTGTGGTAGCTTGCTGCCAAATCTTCAAGATAATGCGCAACTCTGTGTGGAGCACGCAAATCGCCAGCTTGTGCAAGAGCTGCAGGCCATTGCGCCAAAGCAGCCAGCACTTCGCCATCTGCCTCGGTATTAAGCAAGCTTAAATCGGCTCCATCTGCACTGATTCCAGCATCCGCAGCGTTACGAGCCACATTGCAGCTGCGTGCGTGAGCGTATTGCACGTAATACACAGGATTATCGTTGCTGTGGGAAGCAAGCAAATCCAAATCAATATCAACGCTTGTATTGTAATCTGTGCGAGCAAGCGAGTAGCGAGAAGCATCAACACCAATTGCATCAACTAAATCGTCAATCGTAATAACGTTTCCAGCACGCTTACTCATGCGCACAGGCTTACCATCTTTCATAACGTTTACCATCTGACCAATAAGAATCTGCATGTTTTCGCCTGGCTCATCCCCAAAAGCCGCGCACATTGCCATCATTCTGCCAATATAGCCGTGATGATCCGCGCCAAGCATGTAGATTGCTACGTCCGCAGGATTCTGTTCGCGATGACGCTTGTTGCGATAGTACGCAATATCTGCAGCAAAATAGGCGTAATTGCCGTCAGACTTAATAATTACACGATCCTTGTCGTCGCCATGCTTAGTAGATTCAAACCAAGTTGCGCCATCTTTTTCAAAAATGTCTCCACGCTCACGCAAATCTGCAATAGCGCGCTCAACTTCGCCATCCTCGTACAAGCTGTTTTCGTGGAACCACACGTCGAAGCCAACGCGAAAATCGCGCATTGACTTACGAATTTCAGCAAACATCATTGGCACTGCGCGCTTGCGGAACTCTTCACGCTGCTCAGAGTCGCCCTCGCCAAGCGGCAAACCTTCCTCGTCTTTACCAAGATCAATTCGAGGTAAGGAAAGAACATCAACGCCGTCTGCTTGCGCTTCTTTTATAACAGCATCCGCGATTTCGTTAATATACGCGCCTTTGTATCCGTCTGCAGGCGTTTCTTCGCCGTGAGCTGCAGCAACTAAAGACTTAGCAAAACGGTTGATTTGCTCACCGTGATCGTTGAAATAGTATTCGCGCACAACTTTTGCGCCGTTCGCTTCCAAAACTCGAGCCATAGAATCACCAACTGCCGCCCAGCGAGTGCCACCAATATGAATTGGGCCAGTTGGGTTTGCGGAAACAAACTCAAGGTTTAGGGTTTTTCCGCCCAAGTGCGCATTCTTACCAAAATCCGCGCCCTGCTTTAATACTTCGTCAACAACAGCCGCTGCAGACGCAGAATCAAGCGTTATATTAATAAAGCCAGGGCCTGCCACTTCTACGCGCGCAATACCTTGCGCTTCTTGCAAACGCTCGGCAAAAAGTTCGGCTAAATCATGAGGATTCATACCAGCTTTTTTAGCGAGTTGCATAGCAACATTCGTGGCCCAATCGCCGTGTGCGCGATCTTTTGGCCTCATAACTGCGAGTTTTTCGGCAGCAGGAATCAAATCTTCTGTTAGACTGCCAGCTTTACCGCTTGCTACTAAATCTTTAGCAATTTTTTCAATTAATTCACTTAAGCTTTCTGGATTCATGGTTTACAGTCTAGCGTTACCGCGCGATGCTTAGTATTTACAATACACAAAAAGCGCTGGAGTCAAAGATTAACTTACAGCGCTTTTGTTTTGCAATTAATCGCGAAGCAGCTTACGATTAGTTACTTCGCGATTAATCATTTTCGATTACTTGCGATTACTGGCGATTACTTCTTTTTTGCAGGAGCTTCACCGAGTTCGCTTTGAGCAACAGAAACGTTTACATTAGTTGCATCAGAATCTGCATCTGCAGACGAAGAATCCGCCGCCGAATCGCCAGCATCCGCAGCCTTAACAGCGTTAAGCTTTACTTCTCCAGTAACGCGTCCCGCTTCCGCAACGTCATCCAAAGTCTCCTCAACAGACTTATAAGCGTTTTCTGCTACGTTCAAAGTTACTTGCAAAATAGGAGTCTTCATAGAAACTTTTGCTTCAGACTTAATCTTGCGCAAAGCAGCCAAAGCTTCGCCCGCGTAAGCCAAAGTGTCTGCAGAAACACCGTTTGCAGCAGCCTCATATGCCTTAGCACATGGCCAGCTAGAGCGATGCACAGAGCCTTCGCCGTCATGCATCCAACTCCACACTTCTTCCGTAGCATAAGGCAAGTAAGGAGCAAGCAAGCGAGCCAAAGCATCGAGAGCAAGACCAAGAGTTGTGCGAGCAGACTTTACAGCAGCTTCGCTTGGAGTACGTCCAGTGGATTCCGCAGTACCATAAGCACGATTCTTTGCAAGCTCAATGTAATCGTCACAGAACTCCCAGAAGAAGGTTTCGATTGCTTCCAAAGCCTTGGAATGCTCGTAAGATTCAAGCGCATCAGTTGCGGTACGAATAACGGATGCGAGCTTTGCCATAACAGAGCGATCCAAAACTTCCGTAACGTCTGCAAAATCCCAATCCGCACTAGCAGACTCAAGAACTTGATGTTCATCGTTTTCTCGGCCAATCGCGAGCGCAAACTTAGTAGCGTTTAAAAGCTTAATCGCAAGGCGGCGGCCAATCTTCATCTGGCCTTCGTCGTAAGTTGCATCCAAGCCAAGTTTTGCAGAAGTTGCCCAGTAACGCACAGCATCAGCACCAAACTCTTCGATCGGCTTATTTGGCACAACCACGTTGCCTTTAGATTTAGACATCTTCTTGTGGTCTGGATCCAAGATCCAGCCAGAAAGCGCAGCATGCTTCCAAGGCAAGCAGCCGTTTTCGAGATGCGCGCGGTCAACCGTGCTAAACAACCAAGTACGAATAATATCCTGACCTTGTGGACGCAAATCCATTGGGAAAGTAGCCTTAAACAAAGCCTGATTTTCCTCGCCTGGCTCTTCCCAACGAGTCACAATTTGTGGAGTTAAGGAAGATGTAGCCCAAGTGTCCATAATGTCTTGCTCAGCAGTAAAGCCGTTTGGCTGATCTCGCTGAGATTCATCAAAGCCTTCTGGAACGTCAATAGTTGGGTCGATTGGCAAACGATCTTCGCTAGGCGTCAAAGGATGCTCGTAATCCACTTCCCCATTTTCGTTTACTGGATACCAAAGTGGGAATGGCACACCAAAGAAGCGCTGGCGAGAAATAAGCCAGTCGCCATTCAAGCCGTGAACCCAATTCTCGTAGCGCACGCGCATAAAGTCTGGGTGGAAGCTAAGTTCTTTGCCGCGCTCAATAAGCTCAGCATTCAGCTTTTCGTCCGTGCCGCCGTTCTTTAAGTACCACTGGCGAGAAGTGACGATTTCCAAAGGCTTATCGCCCTTTTCGTAGAAGTTCGTCATACGCTTTGTTGGCTTTGGTTCGCCTTCCATATTTCCAGCTGCTTGCAAAGCTTCAACAACTTCCTTACGGGCAGAGAACGTGGTTTTGCCAGCAATTTTCTCGAACATTTCGCGGCCAGACTCGTCCGTAATCCAATCAGGAGTAGTCATAACAATGCGGCCGTTACGCTGAATAATTGGTCGAGTTGGCAAACTCAAGTCGCGCCACCACTCAACGTCGGTTACGTCACCGAAAGTGCAGCACATTGCAATGCCAGCGCCCTTGTCCATTTGAGCTGCAGGATGCGCCAAAATCGGGACCTTCACCTTAAACAGCGGTGAGTAAACTTCCTGACCAAAGTACTTCTTGTAACGCTCGTCGTCTGGATGCGCGATCAAAGAAGTGCATGCAGCAAGCAATTCTGGGCGCGTAGTTTCAATATAAATTGGCGTACCATCTTCAAAGCGGAACGCAATCTTATGGTAGAAGCCAGGATATTCGCGCGCTTCAAGCTCAGCCTGCGCAACTGCAGTCTGGAATGTAACATCCCACAAGCCTGGAGCGTCTTTCTGATAAGCCTCTCCACGAGCAAGATTGCGCAAGAATGCTTTTTGTGCAACTCGGCGAGGCTGCTCGCCAATAGTGTGATAAGTTTGCGACCAATCAACAGAAAGACCAAGCCTACGCCACAAAGCTTCAAAAAGCTTCTCATCTTGAGAAGTCAAGCGCTCACAAAGCTCAATAAAGTTCTGTCTGCTTACAGGAACCTGATCCTTAGCTTCAATCTTCTTGCCTTCAGTGCCTTCAAAAGGCGGCTTAAAATCAGGGTCATACTTCAACGAAGTATCCACTCGCACGCCGTAATAGTTTTGCACGCGGCGTTCTGTTGGCAAGCCGTTATCATCCCAACCCATTGGGTAGAAAACGTCAAAACCTTGCATACGCTTATATCGCGCAATCACATCAGTATGCGTGTAAGAAAATACGTGACCAACGTGCAAGTGGCCACTAACGGTTGGAGGTGGAGTATCGATAGAATACACGGCCTTACGGTCGCGAGAATTATGGAATGCGTAAGTCTTAGCTTCGTCCCAATTGCTACGCCACTTGTCTTCAAGACCATCAACGCCAACTTTGTTAGGAAGCGGCGTTAAATGTGCGTGTTTTACTGTGTTATTATCCTGTTCACTCATGAACTGAATATTAGAAACTCAGCGCGACAACGTCAATATTTTTACAAATATTTGTAAAAATTATTCAAATCAACGGTTGCTGGCGACTAATCCCAAACCACACGCACTTATATTCCTGAAATAATCTTGGATTTATTTTACGTTTACATCGTGCAATGGTAAAAGTTGATCAGTCATGTTTGTAGGATATCCACTAACATTAGATTTGGCTACCACAATGCTCTTTCGCGCATACATCCAGTTCGAAACAGCGTAATTATTCAACTCTTTAGCATACTGTTTGACATTTGACTCATATCCTTCTGCATTGGTTGATTTCATTGCCTGTGCAAAATATTTCTGCGACTCATGATCTTGGAACAAATAAGTAGACTTTGTATCTGCATACGCTCCAGAATCCAAAGTGTGATTCATCCATGTGAGTGCTAAGTCATATTTACCATCATGAATTCGCTGTTTCATAGTGTTCTCATCTACTTCTTCGACATTCACACGGAAACCGCCGGTAGCGTTTAACTGAGAACCAAGCGCATTACCAATATTGCTCATTCCAAGAGGTACGAGGAATGTAATTTTACCAAGGTAGGCAGCAGAGAAATATGAGAATAGAGATCGAGCTTTTTGAGGATCGTGTGGATAAGTGCCACTTAAATCCTCGTATCCTGGCGACAATGGGGAAATTGGTCCGCGCACAATTTGACCACCAAATGGATCAGCCGATAAAACAGTGCTTACATCCATTGCGTAACTGCTTGCCCTACGAACGTGCTGATCGCAGAAAATAGACGATATTCCAGTGTTATAAGCAATCATTCGTATTCTAGTGCTCTGACCTTCAACAAGTTGAGTATTTGGCATTGACGCCATACGTTTGTTTTCATTGCCATCAAGAGGAACAGCCATTTGAATATCGCCATTCTGCATGGCATTTGCTAAAGATGTATCGTCATTAAAGTATTTAAGAGTTATGCTAGCGCAGCCAGATGCTGTACCCCAATATTTGTCGTTTCTCACAAGAACAAGGTCTGAACCTTTACTATAGCCGTTAACTTTAAAAGGTCCTGTTCCCATAGCGTCTGAAGCGTAGTTTAATGAAGCGCGAGTGTCATATACAATTCCAGCTCTACCTGCTAATCTTCGCAGCAGTAATGGATCTGGCATTTTTAATGAAATGTTTAGAATATCAGGTCCTGAGTTAGATACGCTTGTAATATTCGTCAACTTTTCATAGCCTGGATAGCTTTTTGTAATACCTTGTTGAAGTGATTGCAGTACGGAGCCAGAGTCCATTACGTCTCCATTTGCAAACTTCACGCCTGAACGAATCCTAAACTTATAATTCAAACCGTCGGAAGATACGCTCCAAGACTGAGCAAGACCTGGTTTTAAAGCATTATTGCCGTCTCGTTTAATAAGCGTTTCATAAACGTTTTCAATAAGAGCTTGTTGCAGTGAATCACTGTCGTCAGTCCTAATATCTAAGGATGCTGGGGCTGTACGCAAGCCTATTTTTAAAACTGAGCCTGATGCTGGAACAATACTTTCTGGAACTATTGATCTTCCATCTAAAAATCGCCATCCACCCCATGCAACAACAGACATAATGGCAATTAAGACTATAAAAATAACCCACGAGGACACGCCTTTTTTAGCTTTTTTTGCATAACGTGCTTTTCTCATATGTGATCCAGATGAGTATCTTTCAAATTCAGACATAGCCAACAGTGTATATCATCGATTGAATCATACGTAGAATTTATGCAGAAAATAATCTAAAAATACCCTAAGAATATTCTAAAAGTTAATTATATGAGATATTAGAAAAATCCGTTACGACAACCACAACGCAGCTACGACAAAATCCACGACAAAACCTACAACATAACTACAACATAACTACAACATAACTACAACATAGCTACAACGAAACAGATGGGCACAGAAATCTTAGAGGGCAGTCAGCACAATGCGGATTCCTAGCTGTACATATTTTTCTACCATGAAGAATAAGGCGGTGAGACAAATTAGTCCATTCTTCTGGCGGAAAATAAGATGTAATTTCACGCTCAACTTTTATAGGATCTGACTTAGCTATTTTCCAATCGCTTCTCCATCTAAGCCTTGACGTCACACGCATAACGTGGGTATCTACTGGAAACCCTGGGATACCAAAAGCATTGCCCAATACAACGTTTGCTGTTTTTCTTCCTACACCTGGAAGTTTTGTAAGATCATCCATATTATTTGGAACTACACCATTGAAATCGTCCATAAGTTTTTGCGAAAGCTCTATAATATGCTGCGATTTTACTCTATAAAATCCAAGTTGATGGATGATCTCTTGTACCTTATATATTGGTGCGCGCGCTAAATCTTTTGGCGTAGGATAAGTTCTAAAAAGTTGTTCCGTTACAATATTTACACGTCTATCAGTGGTTTGTGCGCTAAGAACAGTGGCTATTAGTAGTTCAAATGGATTTGTAAAATTTAATGCACACTTTGGATTCGGTATTTCTTCGCATAAAATCCTATACTCTTCACTCATCCTAGCAATTTTTTTAGATTTTCTAGAATTGGAAGATGATTCTTGACTACTATTCACGCTTTGTAATTTAACCAATATAATAAACCACTAATCCTCTACAGGAATTCTAGTCGGAAGCTGCCGACGAATCATTATTATCAGAATCTGTAGAATCTACAACTTCATCCTGAGACTCTAAAGGATCGAAACGATATCCAACATTCCTAACCGTTCCAATAACATGCTCATATTCAACGCCTAATTTCGCGCGTAACCTACGAATGTGAACATCCACTGTACGAGTTCCACCGTAATAATCGTAACCCCAAACCTCTTGAAGTAGGTGAGCACGAGTGAATACTCGCCGAGGATGCTGAACAAAGTATTTAAGAAGCTCAAATTCTTTATACGCTAAATCAATAGGCTTTCCATGCAAACTAACCGTGTAACTCTGCGTATCTACGACTAAATCCCCAGAGCACATTTGACCGCTACTGTTAATTTCCACGCTACCAGAATCAGCTACATGTTCTTTAGAAGTAGATTCAGCCGACCCACCTCGTTGAGAAGCTAGTCTAAGTCTACCTTCTACTTCGGCTGGTGAAGCGGTTGTCAGCATAACATCGCTAACACCCCAAGATGCATTAACAACTGTGAATCCGCCTTCTGTAAGAATTAAGATAACAGACATTGTTAAATTAGAAGCACGAACAATAGAGCATAAAGATTTCGCCAAAGACAAATCTTCTCTAGCATCTACAAGAAGAATAGTGTTTTCTGGCATCTTAAGCATACTAGACGGTTCCATTGGGAGCACTCGCACTCTATGCGAAAGTAGAGTCAAAGATGGCAAAACTTTTGCAGGCGCGGCACAAGAGGTCATCAATGTAATATCCGTCATATTGATACCTCCAGAACGCATAGAATTGAATAACAAATTCAAAATCAAGCTGTTAAAAGAGAATTGTAATCCATACTTAAGATACTTAATAAGAATCGAAGCATGCAAGTGTACGCTTACATATAAAATAAGTTAATACGGCTAAACATTTTATTAAAATTATCTTATAAAACGCGATAGGAGCGTAATATGAGCAACGATAACATCGCACATAATGCAATGCACAATCACATTACGATTATTGTAACTCAATTCGTTGCTATAGCTCTTTTAGCAATTGCAGCCATTCTGCCAATAGCAACAACAAAAGCCGTTATAACCGTTTGCGTGATTATTCTTCTGGCTCTAGTTACTTTCTGGCCACTACAAGGTTCTACAGCAGATAAAGCTATTCCGCTTTTTGCCGGAATCGCATCCATGTGGTGCGCAGCATTAGCTTTAAAAGGTTGGCTTCCTAACAGCGTAATAGATAATACAGAAGTTAGTATGGATAAGTTCATTGCAGCTATTCACCCATATGAACGTTGGGCTGTTAGCTTTGCTCTAATTCTTGTTGCTGCAACTTTTGTTAGCTTTGGTCGTCAAATGCTTAGGGAAGAGAGATCTAATCTGGTAAGAAATATTTCACATTCTCTTACAGCAAGTATCGCTTGTGCAGCTCTTCCAGGATGGCTTTTTTTGCCTTCGATTATTCGTTTCACATTCTCCGTGCGTATTCTAGAACTTGGCATACTGGTAGCAGTATTGGGTTTGCTTGCCGTGATTGTTCTAGCTGGACTTTCTCATCTTTGGGTTAAAGATGCAAAATACAATACTGACATGCTTTTGCCACAAGTTGGTACTGCTTTGATTCCCGTGATGATGGGCGGAATGGTTGTTTACGCAACTGGTTTAGGAATGCTACTAATCGCTTAAATTTTTTAGAATAAAAAAAGTGTCTAACACATAAAAATGTGTTAGACACTAGCAAACGCGTTTCTAAAACGCTCGGAAGATTCGCGACTAATATCGAAAACTACTTTTCGCTTTCTTCAAGACGCTTGCGAGCTGCGACAATTTCCTTTTCAGCCTGCTCAACTCCAGCCCAGAAGTCACCAGGAAGAACTTCCTTACCTGGCTCCAAAGCCTTGTACTGCTCGAAGAAGTGCTTGATTTCAGCCTTGTGATACTCATTCACGTCATCAATATCCTTGATGTCGTCGAAACGAACATCTGCTGGAACGCACAAAACCTTATCGTCTCCGCCAGCTTCGTCAACCATGTGATACAAGCCAACAGCGCGGCACTCAACAACGCATCCTGGGAACACAGAGTTTGGAATCATAACAAGAGCATCGAGTGGATCGCCATCTTCGCCCAAAGTTCCATCAATGTAACCGTAATCATCTGGATAACCCATAGCTGTGAAAAGGGTACGATCCAAGAAAACACGACCAGTTTCGTGATCAACTTCATACTTATTCTTGGATCCGCGTGGGATTTCTACCACAACATTGAATGTTTCTGCCATGTTTACTCCTTAATGCGTAAAATAATGCGTAAAACACACTGTTTATCAATCTAACGTTTATACACCTAAATTAGACTGTTCAGTCTAACTCTAGCGCGCAGCAAAGAGCACGTAAAACGCGTTGTATAACATTGGCATTTTAGCAAACAAAAGTCGAAAGCAACCGCACTAAAAAATAGCAGAGAAAAATCTTAATAAAAACGAATAATTACCTTGAAAAATATTTAAATCCATATTAAAAAATTTCATAAAACTTGCAAAAAACATAAGAAAAATCAAGGAAAAACTAGGGAAAAACTAAGACACGCTATAACTAACTACAGTGTCTTAATACGTAGATAATATGACTACGTTTTGGGCGATGTTAGTCATAAAACAATTCATACCCACATCATGTCCACAACCAAAATTAAACCACGTATTAGCAAGTTGCAGGCAAAATGACAGAGATAAACAACGCAGCTAACACTACAAGCAAACGCAACGCTGCAATAGATGGCATGCGTGCTATTGCTGTTATTGCGATTGTAGCGTTCCACCTACGTCCAATAGTACTTCCAGGAGGATTCTTGGGAGTAACAATGTTTCTTGTTATGGCTGGATACTTCAGCACTGTATCTCTGCTAAAAATGTTTGAAACATCAAATGCGCAAAAGTCGCCAGCAACCAGCGAACAAACCAAAATACCGGTAAAGTCTAAAATATTCGCCTACTTAAAATACTTGTTTAAACGCGTAAAACGAATTTGGCCGTCTACTATAGGGATTATTGCTCTGAGCGCCCCACTAATGTGGCTATTTTCACCAAGTCTTTTAACAAAACTACAATCTGACGCACTAACAGGCGCTAGCTTTACAAGCAATATGGCGTATATTTTACGAAAAGTATCTTACTTTGAACAATCAGGACTACCATCCCCAATAAAACACCTTTGGTATTTGGGACTTATTATGCAAATCTTTGTATTTTGGCCGATTATACTATGGGCGATTCTTAAAATTGTGCACTCTAAATTTGTAAGAATGTGCGTTACGGCGATTCTTATGATTGCATGTTCGTTGGCAAACCTAGCAATTACGATTTTTTATGGAGATGGCCAAACCATTGCGCGCGTGTATTACTCTATTGACACTCGAGCTGGAGAATTCTTAATTGGTGCATTACTAGCAATGTATTGCACATGGTTTAGCGAACGTTCCATTATCAAAATTATTGCAGATGCTTGTAAATATATTGTTGGAAACAAAAGCAAAAAAACACAAATCGAAAAAATAGAGGATTCATCAGAGATAGAAGCGCAAAATACACAAAATACGCAAAATAAAAGCCAATCCTCAGAAGCCTCGATACCAGACGATTTACTAGCAGGATTGCAAGTAAACATGATGGAATCTGATAAAGATGGCGAATATGACGAATCCGATGAATCTAATAATGAAATTGCTGGGGAAAAGTGGCAACAAACCAACGAATCAGAAAACACTGATAAAGTAAAAACTGATCTAAAAAATAAATCAGAATCTGGTAAATTCGCAAAAATAGCAAAAACTCTTCAAAAACCTCTAAGCACACTACAAAAATCGATTATAGGATTGGCTGCGTTAATTTTTATTCTATGGTGCTTAGTGAAAGAAGACGGTTCAAAAACCTGGATTGTTTACGGCGGATACACGATATTCGCAATAGTTTGCGCGATTTTAATGTGGTCCTGCCTACAGAAAAATAGTATTTGCACTAAAATACTTGAAATTGCTCCACTGAAATATATAGGTCTAAGATCTTTTGCGATTTACATAGTCCACTTCCCTATTCTAGAAATACTAAACCCTGCTACAAGAACCACACAGATAACTCTTTGGGAACAGGCAGGGCAATGCGTAATAGTTATTATTGCAGCAGAGGTTTTTTACAGAATATTCGAGATGCCTCTTGCAAATAAGCATATAACCTTTAGTATTAGCCAGAAAGACGATATTATCTCGGACAATATCGACGCGAAAAACCCTGATTTATCTCCTGATTTATCTTCAGATACGTTAAACGTTAAAAGTAAGAATATAAGATTGCCGTTTGTTTTAAGAAGAACGGTAATAGTGATTTGTGCAATAGTTGGGCTAGCAATAATTGCAGCGCCAGTTAACTGGAATAGTATTGCGCAAGCGCGAGCTATACAATTAAGACCAGAATTAAACGCGCAAGACGCGAATACTCAAAACAAAACTGCACAAAACAAAACTGCACAAGAAAAAAATTCCGCTAATACGAAGAAAAAAACAGGCGGAAAGCGCGAGAACATAGAAAAACAAACGCTTCCAACAAAACCATCTGACCATAGGATTCTCAACCCGATTGCAGAAAAAGTGCCAGAAAACATAAATACAAAACCATGGAAAATAGACTCAAAACGCAATGTTTGCACTGCAGACATAACAATGGTTGGAGATTCCGTAACAGAAGGCGCAAAACCATACCTTATGCAAGCATTACCAAACGCTTGGATTGACGGAAAAGTGAGCAGACAAATATTCCACGGAGCGGAAGATTATCAGCAAGATTTAGTTGGGAAACACCCTGGAAGCGTTGTAATCTATGAGCTTGGAACAAACGGACCTCCTAGAGACGAATCTGTTTTGCAAAATATGGTAAATGTTACAGGTGGCAAACCAGTGTATTTTGTAACAACCCGTGTTCCACAGCCTTGGCAAGACGAAACAAACGCAAGACTGCGCGCTTTTGCAGCGAAACGCAAAAACGTTGGAATAATAGACTGGTATGGTTTAAGCGCAGGACACTCCGAATTCTTAACAGACGATGGAATACATTTGACTCCTATTGGAGGTCCACAATACGCGCAAATGATAAGACTAGCCGTGTGCGGAGGATAATTTACTGCTAAATCCTAGTAAGAATCATGGTAAGTCCTGCGCAAATTTTGGTAAGTCATGCGCAGCAAATCAAGTCGAAACATTACGATGGTATACATGACTGAATTAAGAACCACAATATTCTCGGCTGCGCATAGCGAAGAAACAACAGCTTGGAAAAATCCGCTACGCGATCCACGAGACTTGCGTTTGGCTCGTATTGCAGGACCATGTAGTTTAGTAATATTCGGAATTACTGGCGATTTAGCGCGCAAAAAACTTATGCCAGCCGTATACGATTTGGCGAATCGAGGGCTTTTGCCACCTGGATTTGGTTTAACGGGCTTCGCAAGACGCGACTGGACAGATGAACATTTTGTAAACTTTGTGCGTGAAAATATTCAACAACACTGCCGCACACCATTTCGTGAATCAACATGGATTAACCTTGCTAAAGGCATACGTTTTGTTCGCGGAACATTCGACGACGCAAGCGCATTTGAGAGCTTAAGCAAAACCGTAAGCGAATTAGACAGAGATCGCGGAACTCGCGGAAATCACGCGTTTTACATGTCGGTTCCGCCTTCTAGCTTCCCTGTTGTGGCACAGCAGTTAGCAGCATCAGGGCTTTCACATTCCTCCGAAAACGCATGGAGACGAGTGATAATAGAAAAACCTTTTGGTCACGATTTAACAAGCGCACAAGAGTTGGATCGCGTAGTTTCCGAGGTTTTTGACCCTAATTCTGTATTCCGCATAGACCACTATTTAGGCAAAGAAACTGTGCAAAATTTGCTGGCTTTTCGTTTTGCAAATGCAATGTATGAGCCAATTTGGAACGCTAATTATGTTGATCACGTGCAGATTACTATGGCAGAAGATATTGGCATAGGCGGCAGAGCTGGATATTATGATGGGATTGGAGCAGCCAGAGATGTTATTCAAAATCATCTGCTGCAACTAATGGCTCTTACTGCTATGGAAGAGCCAGTAAGTTTTAGTGCTAGTGACTTGACGGCTGAAAAAACTAAGGTCTTGTCTGCTATACGCTTGCCTAAAGATTTAGCAACAAATACTGCGAGAGGTCAATACGCAGAAGGTTGGCAAGGATCGTATAAAGCCGTTGGATATTTGCAAGAGCAAGGAATTAGCCCGGATAGCACTACGGAAACATACGCTGCCGTGCGTTTAGACGTAGACACTCGTCGCTGGGCTGGAGTTCCGTTCTATTTGCGAACCGGAAAGCGCTTAGGAAAGCGCGTTACAGAGATTGCCGTGATTTTTAAGCGCGCTCCACACTTGCCTTTTGAGTCCACTGCTGTGCGCGAACTTGGTAGTAATGCGATTGTGATTCGCGTTCAGCCAGATGAAGGCGTAACAATGCGATTTGGCGCAAAAGTGCCAGGCGGAACATCTATGGAAGTTCGCGATGTTTCTATGGACTTTAGTTATGGAAGATCTTTTACAGAAAACTCTCCAGAAGCCTACGAGCGCCTTATTCTAGACGTTTTACTTGGCGAGCCACCGCTTTTCCCAACTACACAAGAAGTTGATTTAAGTTGGAAAATCTTAGATCCTATTGAAGATTTTTGGAGTTCGCTTGGTACACAGCCTCAGCCATACCGTGCTGGAACGTGGGGTCCAGCGGAAGCTGACGCTATGCTTGCTCGCGATAATCGCCATTGGAGGCTGCCATGATTATTAATCTTCCTAACACAAACACGTCTAAAATCTCTGCAAAAATCGACGAGCTTCACGAAGAGCGTGGAGAATCTGCAACTGGACGCGTGCTAACTCTTCTTATTGACACCACTCTTAAAGATCTTGAAAACGCACTGGGAGCAGCAAATGCAGCTAGTCGCGAACACCCTTGTAGAGTTATTGCCATTGTTCGCGAATCACAAGTCAATATAGCAGATTCACGAAGCGAAGAAACGCCAAACTTAGACGCGCAAGTACGCTTTGGCGCAGATGCTGGAGCTGGGGAAATCATTATTCTCTATCCTCATAATGGCTTAGTTCGACATCCAGATACGCTTGTTATTCCTCTGCTTGTTCCAGACGCGCCGATTGTTGCGTGGTGGCCTACAAATGCACCAGAAAATCCTGCTAAGGACTTGCTTGGAACTATGGCAAGTAGCAGAATCACTGATGCTCAAAATGCGGACAATACCCTTGAAACTGTGAAAAATTTGCGCAAAAACTGGTCTTCTAAAGATGTTGATCTTTCTTGGACTCGTCTTACTCCTTGGCGTGCAATGCTAGCTTCTATGCTTGATCAGCCTCCGCATTTACCTGTTATTAGTGCTAAGGTTAGCGGTCCAAAGCATTATGTTCCGATGCATTTGCTCGCACAATGGCTAAAAATATCGCTTAATGTTCCTGTTGAAATTGTTGAGGATTCGAGCGCGCATGCAATTACGGAGGTAAGTCTTAAAAGACAAGATGGCGTGCTTTCTTTGACTCGTCCTTCTGGAGAAGAACAAGCAATGATAAGTCTTCCAGGACAAGCAACACAGCCAATTGCAATGCCAATTAGATCTTTAGAAGATTGCTTGAGTGAGGAGTTGCGTAGAATCGATCCAGATGAGATCTATGCTCAACTTGTTCACGCAGATTGTTGCACAATGCAAGATAACGAACTTTAATACAACGGGTAAAAAATAATAAAAGGATTCATTATGGCTGAAGATTTTAGATTTGCGCATAACGCAACAGTGTACGGCTACGATAATCAAGATATTCTAGCTGCTGTTGCTGCGCAAAAACTTGTGACTTTGATTATGCAATGGCAAAACAATGTTGAAAATCTTAATAAGCCATTCCATCTTTTGCTAACAGGTGGAACAGATTCTATTCGCATGTTTCAAATGTTAGCTAGCAACCCATTGCTTCCAGCAATCAACTGGTCCAATGTTCATATTTGGTGGGCAGATGAACGTTTTGTAGCTTATAACAGCGACGATCGCAATGCGCTCAAGGCTCGCGAGCTACTTCTTAACATGCTTAGCGATCACAAAGTTTTGCAGGAGTCTCATATTCACGAAATGCCTGCAGATGATCGCAATGCGCAAGAAGTGGCGAATGCTGGCGATGCTGAAAACAATGCGATTTTAGACGCAGCAGCACGCGATTACGAAGAAGAAATTATAGGTTTACTAGGCAAAGAGCCTGTGTTTGATTTGGCAATTCTTGGCATGGGACCAGACGCACATATGGCTTCACTTTTCCCAGGATTGCCGCAAATTCATAATCGCGATCGCATAGTTTTAGGCGTGAATCACTCCCCTAAGCAACCGCCAATGAGATTAACTCTTAGCGCACCCGTGCTGGCTCATAGCCGCCGCACTTGGTTCTTAACGGCTGGAGAGCAAAAAGGAAAAGCTTTAATGAACGCGCTTTCTTCGGATAATAACCCAGATTATCCTGCGTCTTTTGCCAACGGCACGGAAGAAATCGCATGGCTAACCACCGCAGAAACTTTGCACGCTGCAATTCAGTAATCTGCATAATATTCAGCAAGTCAAAAATTAAATGCGCTACATAAATTGGCGCAAATGCGAAAATAGCATGTTTAAAACATGGCGCATTTGGGAAAATCTTCATAAAACCATTGAAATATCAAGGAAATCAATCAATTTAAGAATATTAGTAAAATTCAGCAATAAAATATGCTAAAAAAGAGCAGAATAGAGTACATGCCTCTGCATAATAATGCAAAGGCATGTTAGTTATAAATATTATTTTGATTTAATCCTGCTTTACTTCTGGGCGATTAGGCTCTGCCCACAAAGTGTGGAATACTCCTGGCTCGTCAATACGACCGTAAGTGTGAGCGCCGAAGAAATCGCGCTGAGCCTGAATAAGCGAAGCTGGCAAACGCTTGGAACGCAAGCCATCGTAGTATGCGAGCAAGCTAGAGAATGCTGGCACAGGAACCCCGTGCTCAACTGCGCGCGCAATAACACGGCGCCAAGCAGCCTGAGACTTTTCAATAGCATCCTTAAAGTAAGGAGCAAAAATCAAGGAAACACTTGCCTGCCCAGATTCAAAAGCCTCGGAAACGCGGTTTAAGAATTGTGCACGAATAATGCATCCGCCTCGCCAAATGCGAGCAACAGCAGCCTGGTCAATCTTCCAATCATGCTCAATTGCAGCAGCTGCAATCTCGTCGAATCCCTGAGCGTAAGAAACAATCTTAGAAGCGTACAAAGCTTGGCGAATATCCTCAATAAACGCCTTGCGCTCAGAATCGCTAAAATCAAAATGCATATCTGGGCCAGTCAAACCTTGGCTTTCGGCAGCTTCACGCAAAGCAACTTGGCTTGAGAGTCCGCGAGCAAACACAGCTTCAGCAATACCCGTTACAGGTATTCCGAGAGAAAGCGCAGACTGCACAGTCCAAGTACCCGTGCCCTTCATACCAGCGTGATCCACCATCATCTCAACCAAAGGCTTACCAGTCTTAGCATCCTTCTGTCGCAAAACATCCGCCGTAATCTCAATCAAATAAGAATCAAGCTCGCCCTTATTCCACTCGCTAAACACATCTGCAATGTCTTCAGACTTCATACCCAAGCCGCGAAGCATTAAATCGTAGCTTTCGGCAATAAGCTGCATATCCGAGTACTCAATACCGTTGTGAACCATCTTTACAAAGTGGCCAGCGCCATCAGTGCCAATATGGGTTACGCAAGGCTCACCTTCTGCAACAGCTGCAATCGACTTTAAAATAGGGCCAAGAGTCTTCCAAGACTCCTCCGTGCCACCTGGCATCATCGAAGGACCGCGAAGCGCGCCTTCTTCGCCACCAGAAACACCGCAACCAACGTAGTGAAGACCGCGCGCGCGAATGTTACGCTCTCTGCGAATTGTGTCTTCAAAGTAGGAGTTTCCGCCGTCAACAATAATATCTCCTGGCTCCATAGCGTTTGCAAGCTCTTCAATAACAGCGTCTGTAGGAGCACCAGCTTTTACCATAATGATTGCAGTGCGTGGACGCTTAAGCGAAGACACAAATTCTTCAACAGTTTTAGCAGGAACGAAAGCACCTTCACTGCCGTGCTCATTCATTAAAGTTTCGGTGCGTGAATAATGACGATTGTAAACAGCAACTGTATTACCGTGATGTGCAAGATTTCTCGCTAAATTCGACCCCATAGCCGCTAAACCAACAACGCCAATATTTGCCTGGGCTTCCGTCATAATGACACCTCTATCTTTTAATATTTATAACCGTAATATTTATAACCGTTTTATTATTTTATGATTGCTTTATTTTTAACACTTAACCAATCAAAACACACTTTTTTAAGTTTATCTACCTATATGCACAAGCGTCATTCATACGATCACAAAGCCTACGACATAACCCACGCGTTAATCGCGATTTTGTGATAAAGATTACATTTTTACTTTTATTAGTCGCTATTAAAAAAACATAAATACCGCTTAAATCTTATAGACACGCGTGATAGCCAAAAATTTGGGCACACTAAATATAGGGATTAGACATACAACACGCCACTATAAATAGTGTTAAGTGGTAGTAGACTGTTAAATCGTGCCAAAAAGCACAAACTTAAATAATCATCAAACAAAAAGATTTAAACACCACATAACGAAGGGAGACGAACCGTGACTATTACAGTTTTCACAAAGCCACATTGCCCGCAGTGCGATGCCACAAAGCGTCAATTCACTAAGCTAGGCGTGAATTTTGAAACAGTAGATTTAACTCAAAGCCCTTCTACTTTAGACCAATTGCGCGCAGCAGGATATCGCCAAGCGCCAGTGGTGATTACTCCAAACTCGTCGTGGAGTGGGTATCGCCCAGATTTGATTGCGCAAATCGCAAGCCAACTAGAAGACGAAAATCAAAGCAATAAAAATAATTAAAGCAATCAACAATCAAAATAATCAAAGCAATCAAGAAGCATAAAAATGTGTGATCAAGAAAATATGTCACAACCAAGCGAGCCAGAAGCGCGCGCACAAGGCGAATCAATCGGAGCTGTAGTCTATTTTTCTTCCGTCTCCGAAAACACACTACGATTCGTGAAAAATTGCGATTTTCCAAGCAACAATGTGAACGTATATCGCATACCGCTTCGACCAAAAGAGCCAGAATTGCACGTGCGCGAGCCATACGTTTTGATTGTACCGACTTACGGCGGAGGAAACATATCTAAAGCAATACCAATGCAAGTGCGCAAATTCCTAAATAATCGCGAAAATCGTTCGTTTATTCGCGGCGTAATATCTTCTGGAAATACGAATTTTGGAGATGCATATTGCGCTGCAGGCGGTCAAATCGCTGGAAAATGCGCAATCCCAAATATGTATTCGTTTGAACTTACGGGAACTCAAGAAGATATAGAAAAAGTAGCGCAGGGAATACCAAAATTTTTAAGGCAATTAAAAGAAACAGAAGAAACGAAATAAACAAATAAACAAAATCAACAAAAAACAGCGTTTGAAAAGCAAAACTAACGCACGAGGAAAGGAATAAACACCATGAATAGCACGGATCCGATGAGCGAATCTACTTCGCTTAATCTTGATCACACTGACGACACCAACACTGCTAGCAGCACAGCAGAGCGCATTCGCAACAGCCGCGACTACCACGTTCTTAACGCTATGCTCGGTCTTTTCGACCCAGAAAAAGGTATTCAGTTTGATAAAGATCAGGAAGCAGAAAAGCTTTACGTTTCGGGTTACGTGCAAGAACACAGCATGAAGTTTGCTTCAACTCATGAGCGCTTGAACTATTTGATTAGCAACTACTACTACAACGGAAACGTGTTCGGCAAGTATAGCAGCGAGTTTCTAGATAAGTTCTACGAGCACGCGGAATCTGCTCACCACACTTTTGGCACATTCTTGGGTGCTTTTAAGTTCTACACTTCTTACGCTTTAAAGACTTTCGACGGCAAGCAATATTTGGAAAACTTCGCTCAGCGCGCAGCAGCCGTAGCTTTGGAACTTGCAGATGGCGATGAAAAAGCAGCGCTCAACTATTTGGACGAGATGCTTGCAGGCCGCTTCCAGCCAGCCACTCCAACGTTCTTGAATCTTGGTAAAGCTCAGCGCGGAGAGGCTGTGAGCTGCTTCCTCGTGCGTTTGGAAGATAATATGGAGTCTATTGCACGCGGAATTACCTCTGCTTTGCAGCTTTCTAAGCGCGGCGGCGGCGTGGCTCTGCTTCTTACGAATTTGCGCGAGCTTGGTGCTCCTATTAAGCGCATCGAAAATCAGTCGAGTGGCGTTGTGCCTGTTATGAAGCTTTTGGAAGATTCATTCTCTTATGCTAATCAGCTTGGCGCTCGTCAGGGCGCTGGTGCCGTGTATATTAGCGCTCACCACCCAGATATTATGCGTTTCCTTGACACTAAGCGCGAGAACGCGGACGAGAAGATTCGTATTAAGTCGCTTTCTTTGGGTGTTGTGATTCCAGATATTACTTTTGAGCTTGCTAAGCGTAAGGAAAAGATGGCTTTGTTTAGCCCTTACGACGTTGAGCGCGAATATGGCAAGCCTTTTGCAGACATTTCTGTTACTGAGCATTACGATGAGATGGTTGCAAATCCTCGCATTCACAAGAAGTACATTGATGCTCGCGAATTCTTTATGACGCTTGCGGAGATTCAGTTTGAGTCTGGCTACCCTTACATTTTGTTTGAGGATACTGTAAATCGCACAAATCCTATTGAAGGCCGCATTACTATGAGCAACTTGTGCTCCGAGATTTTGCAAACTCAAGAGGCAAGCACTTATAACGCCGACTTGTCTTATAGCCACGTTGGTCGCGATATTTCTTGCAATCTTGGCTCGCTTAATATTGCTAAGGCGATGGACGGTGACTTGGGTACAAGCGTTGATTTGGCTGTGCGCGCGCTCACGTCTGTTTCGGAGCATACTTCGATTGATTCCGTGCCTTCGATTCGTCGCGGAAACGCGGAAGGCCATGCTATTGGCTTGGGTCAAATGAATTTGCACGGTTTCCTTGCTCGCGAGCACATGCAGTACGGAAGCGAGGAAGCTCTTGACTTTACAGACATGTACTTTATGACGGTTGCTTACCACGCTTATAAGGCTTCTCACGCTTTGGCTGTAGAGCGCGGGACTGCTTTTGCAAGCTTTAAGACTAGCGCTTACGCTAAGCCTGCAGGAAAAGGCAACTACTTCGATAAGTACACTGATGGCAGCCGCTCGCTTGAGCCTAAAACTCAAAAGGTTCGCGATTTGTTTGCTCGTTTTAACGTTGCAATTCCAACCGTTTCGGATTGGGAGCAATTGCGCGACGAGATTTTGCGCGATGGCATTTACAACGAGTATTTGCAGGCTGTTCCTCCAACTGGTTCCATATCGTACATAAACCATTCCACGAGTTCAATACACCCGATTGCTTCTCGCATTGAGATTCGCAAAGAGGGCAAAGTTGGCCGCGTCTACTACCCTGCTGCATACATGACGAATGACAATATGCAGTACTTTAAGGATGCTTACGAGATTGGTTGGAAGGCAATTATTGACACTTACGCGGAGGCAACTCAGCATGTAGATCAGGGATTGTCTCTTACTTTGTTCTTCCCAGACACTACGACTACTCGCGATTTGAACAAAGCTCAGATTTACGCGTGGCGTAAGGGTATTAAGACTCTTTACTACATTCGTATTCGCCAGAAGGCTTTGGAAGGTACAGAAATCGAGGGTTGCGTAAGCTGCACGCTGTAAACCTTATGGTTGTAAATCTTTCGCAAATTAAATCAAAAACTTAAAAATTTTATAAAACGTAAACACAGAATCAGGAGTAATTATGACAGAACTCAGCCCAACTGCGCTCGATCCAACAGAACTTCGCAGTAGCTTAGATAAGCCTTTCGGCACGAACCGCGTAATCGCAGACGACGCTATGATGGCAGATTCCATCACCCCAGCTCAATACCGCTATCATCACGGATCTCGCGTGCGCCCAGTTAATTGGAATAATATTGTTGACGACAAGGATTTGGACGTTTGGAATCGTCTTATTGCTAACTTCTGGCTTCCTGAAAAGGTTCCGCTGAGCAACGATATTCCTTCTTGGCGTTCCCTCACCGATCTTGAACGCAAGACAACTACTCGCGTTTTTACAGGCTTAACTTTGCTTGATACCAGCCAGGCAACTATTGGCGAACTTTGCCAGATTGAGCACGCACGCACGGAGCACGAGCAGGCTATTTACACGAATATTGCTTTTATGCAGTCGATTCACGCGCGCTCCTACTCCTCTATTTTCTCCACTCTTTGCTCTAGCGAGGAGATTGACGAGGCTTACCGTTGGGCTGTTGGAAACGACGTTTTGCAGCAGCGAGTTACAACCGTGCTTTGCGAGTATGAGAGCGAAGATCCACTTAAGCGTAAGATTGCTGCAACTATGCTTTCTTCGTTGCTTCTTTACGCAGGTTTCTACCTTCCGCTTTACTTTGCTTCCCGCGGCAAGATGATGAATACTGCCGATATGATTCGCTTGATTTTGCGAGATAAGGCGATTCACGGCTACTATTCTGGCTACAAGTTCCAGCGCGGTTTGGAGCTTAGAAGCGAGAACGACAAGAAGAATCTTGAAAAGTTCACTATGAACTTGCTTGATACTTTGTATGATTTGGAAGTTGAGTATTCTGGTCAGATTTACGAAGGATTTGACTTCCACGATGACGTTTTTGACTTCGTTCGTTACAACGCTAACAAGGCTTTGATGAACCTTGGCTACCCTGCTAAGTACAGCGAAGAAGAAACTCACGTAAGCCCAGAGATTCTTGCGGCTCTATCTCCTGCAGCCGACGAAAATCACGACTTCTTCTCTGGCTCTGGTTCCAGCTACATTATGGGCAAGTCTGTTGAAACCGACGACGACGATTGGGATTTCTAGTCGCTAGTCGCTTTACTAATTAATTAGGTTGCTTATGCACTTTCATAAGCAACCTTTTTTATTTAATTATTTAAGAATATTTCCGTTTTGGAACTATTTTTAAATATCCGCGTACTTACTGAGTTATCGTGGCAGATTTTATAAGATTTGCATTTTCTGCCATGATAACTGTGTGCGTCACACATTTGCTGGTTCTATTGCAATACGTCCACCTAATGCTTGAACAACCTTCGCAATAGTTTGGAAGCTGGGATTGCCGTCTCGTCTTAAGCTTTTGTAAAGGCTTTCCCTTCCAACCTCGGCTTTTTGAGCAATTTCTTTCATTCCTCTAGCTTTTGCAATATCGCCTATAGCGGCTTGCAACAAGCGAGGATCGTTAAGTTCTGCTGCAGCATTGAGATACGCAATAACATCATCATCGTTCTCAAGATACTCACTCGCATCCCATTTACTTATATTTACCATTTTCTCATCCAATTGCGATACTCATCTGTTTTAAGTATCTCCATAAAAATATTTTATCCTGCAGGATACAATTTTGCAATTTTTGCCATGATAACTTGTTATTTTGTAATAATTGTGTACACAATGGCGCTACTTTGGCATTACGTTGGGTGCTACATGTCTGCTACAATAAAGCAAAGCACGAATAACAAATTTATGATTCTAAGCTTAAAGGAAACGACATGACTTCTACAAAAACGGTTAAAACAGGCAGATTAAGTGTAAGAGTTAATCCAGAAATACGAGATAGTGCATCGCAAGTTCTTGAACATTATGGTCTTGATATGAGTTCAGCAGTCAACCTATTTTTGTATCAGATTGTAAATACGCAACGTTTCCCATTTTCACTTGAAAGTTCTCCATATGAGCACTCTATTGATGAAGCTATGAAAGAAAAACCAATAGCTGCAGGTACTGTTGACGATTTTGCTGAGCTGATGCGCAATGCCTAAACCGCCATTTTATAGTCCAATCTATCTGCGAGATGTTCTACTGTTGTATCAAGTTAAAGAAGATTGCATTATATTCCTACGCTTAGGATCTCATGACGACTTATTCTAGTTAGCAAAAACTGTCACGATAACGCATGATTGCGTTGAGCATATTGAAAAATAATATAATTTAGATTATTATAATTATGATTATAATAATCTAAATTATATTAACTAGAGTGCAGATTCAGCAGCAATAAGATGCGCTGAAAAGTATTGCAATTATTGGCGTAACGGCAGGTGGAATATGGTTTTTGTTGGCAGACAAGACGAGTTACAAGTACTTGAAAAATTATATGAGAACAGCAAACACTCGTTCCAGATGGCAATAGTTTATGGTCGAAGACGAATAGGAAAAACTTCGCTTATTTCACAATTCTGTAAAAATAAGCACGCAATACTTTTTACTGCTCGCGAGCAAACTAATATCGAGAATTTGCGTGATTTCTCGCGCACTGTGTACGACTTCTTCAATCTACCGTCAACTACAGGATCGTTTAATAATTGGAACGACGCTCTCGATTTTGTTGCGCAACAATCTAACGCCGTAGACCAGAATGCTCCTAAATCTCCACTTATTCTAGTTTTCGACGAATTTCCGTACGCAGCTCAAGCAGATAAATCCTTAGCGTCAACATTCCAAGTCGCAATAGATCATAAATTTAAAAACGCGAACATGACTCTTATTTTGTGCGGCAGTAACGAAGGATTCATGGAAAGTGAAGTGCTTGGCAAAAAGAGTCCGCTTTATGGAAGACGTACCGCACAGATTCGCTTGCAACCATTTAATCTTTTTGAAGCATCTGAGCTTATGCCAAATAATGCTACTTGGGAAGATAAAATCAACTATTTTGCATCCCTTGGAGGAACACCATACTATATAGAGCAGTTAGATAATAAGTCTTCGTTTGCGGAAAATCTTGAGCAATTATGCTTTAACATTTCGGGAATTTTGTACGCTGAACCAGACATGCTCATGCGTCAAGAATTGCGTGATCCTTCAACATACAATAGTGTGCTAAATGCCCTTGCTACAGGATGCAATACTCCGACTTTAATATCGGATCGCATTGGATTGCCAGCTACATCAGTGAACGTGTATTTGAAAACACTAGAAGGACTTGGATTAATTGAAAGAAATATTCCATTTGGCATGAATCCACTTCATTGCAAAAAAGGATTATGGCAGATTTGTGACCCATTCTTTGCGTATTGGTATAGGTTTGTAGCGCCTAATAAAGGATTGATCGAACGCGGACTTTCACACGCTGCCGCAAGTAGTGTTCTTGGCGGTGAGCATGAAGCGTTTAGTACTTTTGTAGGTCAACAGTTTGAGAAAATGTGCGAACAGTGGATTGTGCACCAATGCAAAGTTGACGGAATGGACTTTTTGCCAACTAAGTTAGGTAAATGGTGGGGTGCGGATCCTATTGCTCGTGAGCAAACCGATATTGATATTGTTGCAGAAGACGATATTAACAAGCAGCTTCTTATTGCAGAATGTAAGTGGCGTAATAATCTTAACGAAGCTGAAGCAGTGAGCAAGTTGTTGCAGCGCGCAACTTTAGTTGAGAATGCAAAAAATAGCGATTATAAGAAAATATTTATGTTGTTTACAAAACATCCAACTTCTTACAATCCTCGTCATGCTAAAACAATCATCAACTTCGTTGACGCACAAACAATGTTTTTTAACTGATTGCGCGACAATAGTTACGTACTATATCGCGCAGCCGAAATCACGCGTTATCGCGTCAGTTTTTATAAGATTTGCAATTTTTGTCACGATAACTTCATCTTCTCATATGTTATGTAAATATATATCTTTATTATTTTTGCGACAAAACGACAATTTTGGCGACATAAAAATGTCGCTTTGTGCCATATTTCCCATGTTTATTCTTGACAAACTCATACAGCAACTTTAATATTTTTAATAAAAGTTTAATTTAATTAAAGTTTATAGGCTGAAGAAAGGGGTGATATGGATCATATTCCAAGATGGATGGCTAATCTCACAGACGAAGACATGTCGTTTATAAAGAACTTTGTATTATCGTCTGGATCGTTAAAAGAAATGTCGCAAATGTATCAAGTCTCTTACCCAACGATGAGAATCAGGCTTAACAGGCTCATTGAAAAAATTCAAATAAGCGACAATGAACCAGAAGACCCGTTCGTTCTTTTAGTAAAGAGTCTTGCTATTGACGATAAATACGATGTTGACACAGCTCGAACACTCATAAACGAATATAGAAAAAGAAAGGATGAATCATGAGCTATGCATTATTTGGTCCGATAATTGACATTCTTATCGCACTTGCTATATGTGCTTTAGTGTTCTTTATCGCAAGAAGTCTTATTCGCTATGCGCATTCTCTTAAAAAGGACGATAAGTCATCTAAGCAGTCTGCAGAAGATAAAAGAATTGCGTTACAGGACTTATAAAACACAAAAACCGAGTTATCGTGGCAGTTTTTGCTAGATTTGCAATTTTTGCCACGATAACTCGATATAAAATAGCAACGAAACAGCATTCTGCATCACATATTAACCGCTTACTTGCATCTGCTGCACAAAGGCGCGTCCAAATACTCGATTGAAAAGCGTCCAAATACTCGATTAAATCGCAAGAAAGCACAATAATTAATTATTCTTGCATAATGGCTATTTCTCTACATGAAGCGGAAGGTGTACATTAATAATCCACGAATCGTCATCTTCAATAACTTTAAAAGTTCCGCCAACGCGTTCCGCAAGCATCTTATGAAGACGCAGTCCATATCCTAATTGCAAGTTAGCAAGAATACCGCGTTGCGCACTATTTATACACGTAATATGACATTCATGGTCATTAAGCATTACATTCATAGCATATTCTTTAGGTTTTGCAGCATGCTTTTTTACGTTTGCAAGTAGTTCTCGACAAATATATTCAATTTGAGCACATTCTTCAAAAGGCAAACGCATTGATCGAGAATCTTCAGCAGTTAAATCACTACTCAAGTCAATGGAACCAATATAGCCAAGCTTTTCAAATGACTTTTGTTCACAGTCAAATAAAACACGTAAGCCTGTGCAAAAATCTTTATAACATGTAGTAGATTGCATAACATCACCAGTGCTTGCAGTTGTAGCATTGTCAAGAAAAGAAATGATATTGCGTGCTTTATGAATAGTTGTAGTAGCACATTGAAGAATCTCTCGTGAATTTTCATGCTCTTGGTCATGAGTCGTTTGAGGTTCAATAGATTGTTGTGCCATCATCATAATACTGGAAAGCTCATTAGTTACTTCATCGTGCATGCGAATTGCCGCAATAGTGGCATATTTTTGAAAAACGTTGTAACGTTGCGCAAATAACTGTTCCTGTTGCTGGTGAATAGTAGAAATATAGTATTTTACGATTGCGCTAGAAATAAGAGTGATAAGAAGCCACCACCCCAACACATAAGCGTTTTGAAAATCGCATATAATAAAGAGCCATGAAGATACTCCGCAAGAAGCAAGCACGGTGTACCAAGGTTGAGTAATTACAGCAATTGCCAAACAAATCAATATGGTAAGCATCATAGATGAATAGTTGATATTGGGTGCAACAATTACCAACGGCATCCAAATGAGCACAATAAAAGATGCCTTACGTGGCCATATTGCAATACATAAGCATATTACAATCCATACTATTTCAACTGTAATTGCATGCCAATTAGAGTAGTAATGAAGATTATTATAGGAACAAATTTCAAGAATCAAAGTACAACTTATGATTGCACCAATTCCAATTTTCTGCCAAGCATCATGCGGCAAAAAATTGATCATACGCATTAATAATTTCATAACTACCTACTTTTACACGTTAATTTCTTACACGTTATATGTCATGCGAGTATTTTGCGAGCGCAGCGAGCGCCTGCATGCGACTTTTAACTTGAAGTTTTCCATAAATACGCCGTAAATGCGTGTTGACTGTTGAAACTTTCACATTAAGCTGATCTGCAATCTCTTTCGTAGAAGATCCCTGTTTGCACAAGCGCATAATTTCCGATTCTTGAGGAGACAAAACTGAAGTCTTCGGAAGTTGAGAAATCATATTAAATGATTCTTGCGGAGTGTGAAAATAGTCAATATATTGTGGCAATTCTGGGCAACCGTAGCTTGTTGCGCGCGATTGGATGGCTGCAACTACGTCTGCTAAATTGTCTTTATGTACTAGCGCTTGACCACCCGACTTAGCAACTTGCAATACGTATTCATCTAGCATGTAGGAAGTAATGCCAATTAAAACAATATTGCTATTGCGCTCGCGAATTGCCTTAATTACATCAACACCACTCATTTCTCTCATTGACATATCTACTAAAAGTACGTCAGGAGTATTCTCTGCAACGCAACGATGAATAGCTTGTTTTGCAGAAGAACACATCCATGCACAAACAAAGTTTTCAGGCAAACGACTTTTAAGAAGAAGTTGCATATATCGCAATACAAGCGTGTCATTATCAACAATTGCGTAAGTAGTGTTCATACAATATATGATATCTTGTTTTGGAATCTGCTTATCAAGAGATGTGCGATTGTATTGTTTTTCTCAAATTATCAAGATTGTACACATTAAAGTGCCATACGCTAGCACTTTCCGTTGGCACACTCCATTCTTCGGTTTTGCCATTCGCAGTAAAACGAATTATTTGAGTTGTTGGTTTACTTATAACTTCAAAATTAGTGAGTTGATTCCACGCAATACGACGAAGATACTTATCGTCTAATTTAGCTAGATTACCCGAGCCTAAAATGACATTCGGATTAACAATAATAAACTCATTATTAGTGGCAGCAATAATACGCGCAACAACGCCTTGCGCTACATAGAATAATTTAGGTAACAAAAATAGTTTGATTAAATCTTTCCACCAAGGGTCGTATTTCATTGTAAATACATACGTCTTATCAACTGAAAGATTGTGATCTTTAAAATACTTGACGATATCTTCTTCTCGTATACCGCGCAAAGGATTAGTCATAATAAGCACCTCCTCGTGATTCTCGTTTTGTAAATTACCAACATACTAGCGTGCAGATTTTATCTACACAAATAAGCGTACCTATTTTTAACGATAGTGCTTTTAGAAAACTTTTAAAAAACTTTTACTATTAGCAGTTTGTATGTTCTCAACAATCAACATTTAAGAATATTTCCGTTTTGGAATTATTTTTAAATAGAGGCGTACTTATGGAGTTATCGTGGCAGATTCTGTTAGATTTGCGATTTTTGCCACGATAACGCAAGAGTCTGATTGATACTAGTTTAGCGGAATAACAACATTGACCAGCCAAGTGTCGTCATCTTTTTGCGCGCTTAAAGATCCACCTAAACGTTCCACAGATTTTTTGTGGAATAGTAGACCTTTGCCAAAAACAAGTCTTTCGCCAAACTTATTCAACGTCGAAATCGAATTCATACACATTATTCTGCATTCGCGCTTATCAACCGTAACGTTCATAGAAAAATCAACGCTAGTATTGCAATGCTTACGAATATTAGTAAGCAGCTCGCTGCACATGCGAATAGCACATTGAGCTTTTTCAGTACTAATAGTTGCAGATGCAGTAAAATCACCACTCCCCGAACTTTTATCATTCACTGTTAGAGAGCCATAGTACCCAAGCTGCTCGCAAATCTTACGTTCAGCCTGTAAGCGTGCGCGAATATTGCATAAGAAATCAGTCAAACTTATGCGATTATTGCTATTAGAACTATAAATAAACTGCGTGCTGGCAATATTTGAATCTAAAGAATCATCATACTTATGCTCAGCTTGTTCAAGTAGATTAATAACAAGTCGCGTTTTAGAAAGCGCATTACGAGAATGCTCAACAATCTGCTCTAGCGACTCTTTTGTATGATCACTTTTCTCGGTATACAAAGCATCAGTCGCAAGCAATGTAATATCCGTAATCTCATTGTTCACATCGTCGTGCAATTGCAATGCAACAGAAGCAATATAAGACTGGAACTCACTGCGCACAATATCCATTTTTGCGCGATTATTTTCCTCCAACATGTTCAAATACTTGCGCAAAGCGTAACCGCAAATCATGGAAATAAGAATAAAACAAGGGAAAGTAAGCGGAATATACGCCATTTTTGCAAAGTACATAATATTCAGCGAAACTATGTACGCACAAAGCAAATACTTCCACGAATCGTAAAAGCCTGCAACAAACATGCTAGCGATCAATGAAAAAAGAAAGCAAGTTGCATTTACGCCTGGTACTGCTAACGTTACGCAATATAAAATCGGAGTTACGAGGGATATTTGACGAGGAAAAGCAATCAAAAGAAATATTGCGAACATCCAAACGTATTGGCACACAGATTGTAATGGATTATGCCACAAACCAGCTGTATTGCAAGATTGCACATCCATTGACACTACAAGAATCGCCAATATTATGAATAAAGTTCGTTGAATTTTCCAGCTTTTAACCAACTCAATAACGCGCGAAAATGTTTTCATTAACATGCGTTATCCGTTTCTTGCAAAAGATTCGGATGATTCTGCGGCGAATCATTAAAATATTGCATATTGCTATTTTGCTCACGATTTTGCATTGCAGCAAACGCGGATATTGCTTGCACTCGGTTAGAAACATGTAATTTTTTGTAAATTCTATGAATATGCGTGTTAATAGTGTTTGGCATAAGACCAAGTTGAGACGCAATCTGATTCGTTGTGTACCCTTTAGCAAGCAGATCCATAATTTTTAGTTCTTGAGGCGGCAAAACGCTGCGCGATCTTGATTTAGAAAGCCTAATAAAAGATTCTTGCGGTGTAGCAAAATCGTAAGCAACGTCTTTAACGCAACGGCAGCCATACACATTCTGCTTATCGCAATATTGCAAAGCTTCTGCTAGCCCTTTGAAATTGTCTTTAGCAACCATCGCTTGCCCGCCAACTTGCGAAACCATAGAAGCGTAGGATCTACAATCGTAAGAAGTCATGCCAATTAAAATAATGCTGTTGTTTTTCTCACGAATTGCGCGTATTACGTCTACTCCAGACATGTCTTTCATTGACATATCTATCAGAATATAATCTGGAGTAGTTTTTGCTACTTGGCAATATTTCAAAGCTTGCACGCCTGATTTTACGCACCATTTGCACTCGTACTCGCTTGGCAAAAGCTTGCTGAGCACGTTTTGCATAACCGCTAAAACTAATGTGTCGTTATCTACTATTGCATACGTTTTTTGCATAATGGCTTTCTTGCAATCTTATGCTACTTTTCCTACATTCTACTTTATAAGCATGCGCAAAATAGAGCAAATCGTGTAGTAATAAATGATTACAAGTAATGCATGTAAATCAAATGTGATTATAATGAGTGACAATATGTGACTTTTGGTTGCGTTGAAAATTTATTTTTAATAATGATTGCAGCAGGATTATATGAAAAAACGACTAGTAGTATTGCACTCCGCAGAAGTAGCTGCGATGGCGTTTGCCTCAGCAGCTGCTTTTATGCGTAGCTTTGACTTTTTCGCTTTGTGGCTTGTTCTAGGACTTCTTTCTGTTGCAATGTATTCTTGTGCATATTTTTTCTTGCGCAAAAGCGTTATTAAAGAAAAAAATGCGTATATAGAAAATAATATATCTAAGCTTAGCTGTGCGGGCACTAACAGCATAAGTAGTGACGTTGAGAATATAGAGAACAGCAAAGATTACATAATTACTCTTGAGCAAGAGCGCAAAAAAGTCGAATCACAAAATAAGCAAATACTCAACAATTACTCGAATAATTTAACAAATATTATTACATGCTTTATTTGTGGGCTTATTCACGTTCCTTGGATTTATTACTACGGAATTGCAAATGGCGTCTTAACATTGGTGATTTTGTGGCGATCAATAAAGCGCCCACAAGGGCACCCTATTGATCAAAGCGATCTTTAAGGATTTAAGGCTTTAAGGATTTAAGCTTATTGTTGATCTTCCATTGAAAGATTTAATCCTTTTGCGGCATTGCGAAAATATTCTATATGGTCGCCATAGCCGTCTGCAATAATAGCGTCTTCTTTTACAACAAAAGAGCCATTTTCTAGCACAATATATTTTGTAAAGACTTCTTCTAATTGCTTAGCTAATTCATCAATTTCATCTTGTGAAAGCTCTTCGCTACTATTTTCCGCAAAGTTATCTTCCTGCTTTTGAATTTGATTAATGCTATTTTCACTAACATTTCCTATTTTGTTTACGCTATCTTCTGGCTGCCAAGAGTTTATACCAAAATCACTCATGCTTACACTACCCATATCTGCGCTACTCATGTTTGTATCTCCTTGTATCTGTAACGTATTTGCGCAACATATTTGTGCGTTGCTTTAACTCTAATTACAAACATTTTCCGTGCAATCTTGAGTACTAAGTTCTGAGTACATAATATTGCTCGAAGACTTGCGGCATTTATACTAGAAATACAAAATACATACGAACGATAGGCAGCGTACACAAATTAGCTACAATGCTCACGAACAAAACAGCAAATTGGAAGGGAAACAACTCATGAGCAAGGACTCTATAAAACTTATTAAAAAAACGCTTATTTGGATTCTTAAGTGGGCAATATTTACAGCAATCGAATTCCTTCTTTTGTACGTTGCGATTATTTCTTGGAATCATGATTTTGCACAATTCATGCACGAATACAGAGATGCTATTATTCCATTTATGGCAGCAACCGGAGCCATGATAGCAACAACGATTCGCAACGAAGGAACTATTTTTGAAGTCAAGGAGTAAGGTGATTATGGCGCTAAAACGCAATATTGCAAACAATAAACAATTTATGATATAATTTTACTACGCCGTGACTGCGCCATATTGTAGGTTTGAGGTTAATCTTCAACACGGCGTCTATTTTTATTATTTCAATTTTCAATAATACGGCTGCCACTAGGTACAGCCACTACTCCAAATCCTTCCGCTTTACCTTGACTATTTCTACGAACGTTATTTCTTATCATATTATAAAAAGTTGAATCTCTTTTAGAACATTTTCTATAAACTGCTCCTGCAACTAAATCTGCAAACTGCACACCTACACTGTGATGAGAAGCTGCTATAAATAATCCTTCAATTAGATTGTTATAATCAGCTCGATGTGAGTCATGATTATTGAGTAGATCAAAATGGAAATCATCAAGTTGCTTATTTTGTTTACTATTACGAGCATCAATAACTATCATTCCATAAACTTTTGTACCAGCATTTTTACTTAAATCTTGAAGATAATACTGAAAACGTTCACATATTTTTTCAAACGCAGTGTGATACATATTTTCAGCATTGCCATCTTTATATTTATCGTAATACTCCTTAGTGTTCACTACAGCAGCAATAATTTTAAAATCTTCATTTTCCGAAATCAGCTTAAACAGATTCTCACGCAATTCATTCAATTCATTAACACTCAAATTAGAAAGAGGCGTGGTCTCGTTGCTTAATGGATGATTAATGAAATAACGCCACTTAACTTCCCCCTCAATCCCATATTTCTTTTTTAATCCATGCAGATTACTTTGTAATGATTTCCATTGCGATTCTGGAATGACTAATCCGCCCAAAACAAAATAAGGATTTTGCTCTACAGCATCACGTTTAGGAGCGGTTCCACTCTCGTCCAAAAAAAGAATTTGCATGAGAATATTTTATATGAAATATTCAACATTCTACAGTTATAAACACAGCACAGCTACTATTGCACTATTAATTAGATTATGCAAATATTTATAAACTATTGTATTTAATACAAATACGAGTATACTTTTACCTTCTACAGGTGTAGTGTAGAAACTGTATTAATACGATGCATTAACTAGCGCCCAACTTCAGCGGACAATATGGAGCTAACAATGAGAAGAAATAATAAATATAAAGGCATGCGCATACTTACTGCTTCAACTATCATTGCAGCAATGTCGCTACTTTCTGTATATCCAATAAGTGCATTAGCTATTACCCCCCCCCATCAACAGAAGTAACCGTAACTAACCCAGCTCCAAAAACACAACTTGTTGTAGATGGCACAAACGGATCAGACACAAACAATGGATCTGAAAGTAAGCCATTAAAAACTATTCAAAAAGCTCTTGAAAAAACTGCACAAAAACCTGCAAATATTACCATTAAAGGCAATTTTTCACTTAATACACCTGTAGAAATTCCACAAGACATTACACTTTCTATCGATAAATCCGGCGCCACAATAACAGGCTCAAATAATACCAACGATGGAATCACGCTGAAATCTGGTTCCACACTTCGCGGTGACGGCGAATTGAAAATGACTGCATTTAAGGTAGCTCTTACAGCGGAAAAAGGCTCTCTTATTACAGATGGCACATACACTTTCAAAGATAACGCAGTAGAAGACAGTCACGGAATTTACCTTGCGGGAACAGTAAAAGGCACAAGCAAAGATAAATTAAAAATTACTGCTGATGACAAATGTAATACAGGTTTTTATGCTGATGGTATTACTTTCGAAAATGCTACTATTAACGTTAAATCACAAATTCGCACATGGTTTGACGCATATGATTTAACTTTGAAAAATTCTTCACTTACTGTAGCAGGCTTCGGAATGTCATACTATGTAAACAAATTAAACATGGACAATTCGGAGTTTGTGATTAATAAAATTGGTTGGAGACACTCAACTGGTTTAACAATTCAAGGCGACTCAACTGTTACCAATAATTCACGAATTGTTGCTAATGCAGGATCTACTGCAGGCATTTCCGTTGGAATATCAAATGGAAAATTAGCCGTTACCAACTCTACTCTTGAATTTAATAATGGTGGCGCTGGCGGCTTAAATGTAAATAGCGGAAAAGTAATTCTCACCAATTCTACAATCAAAGGTGATGGAAAAAATAGTGGAGCGCTTTTTGGAGCTCAAAACAGTGGATCTATTGAACTTAAGGGAGACTGCTTAATAGATAGCCCAGCAAATAAAAATGCAGACGGTGGAGCTGGAACAGGAAATAACTATGTTGTGACTGGAGGCTCACACATGGTTACATATGCTCCTGGATATCACAGCAACAAGGGAAGCACTGTTCCTGTAAACGGTGAAGAAAACGGTAACGAAAAGCTAAGTCTCTTTACTCTTGCTGATAGTTCTGTGAATGAGATAAAACCAATTAACAAAAAAGGAAATACCTACATATACTCAGTTAATAAAGCTTCTAAAGATAACGAAAAGCACGTATGGGTTCCAGCAGCAAAAGTGACATTCGAGCTCAATGATACAAAAGCTGAGGATTCTAAAAAAGCTAAAGGAGCTATATTCTCTGACTCTTCAACTAAAGCAAAAGAATCCCTTGCTATACGCGGTTACGCATTAAACTTTGCAAAAACAGTGGCAGGAGGAAGTACTGAAGTACCAGCAAATCCAATTGCTCCTGGATATAAGTTCCTCGGGTGGTTCTGCAAAAACGCTCAGCATAGCGAGCAAAAATTTACTGAAAAAATGATAATTAAAAGCGACACAACAGTGTACGCAAAGTGGGAAAAAGATTCCTCATCTTATGCTGTTCGCTACCATAATTGCGCTCAAGATGATGCAACATACATTGTTAGTGAAACTAGTCCAAAACGCACTAGCAAAGTTCTTTCATTCTACGAAGTTGTTAAAAATAATGCAAAATTTGCCCGAAAGGGAATGGTCTTCAAAGGTTGGACTACCGATAAAAACGGCAAAGGCAAGACTGTAAAAGCAGGTAGCAATATTTCTATATCGCAAAGTGAAAACTTAATTGACTTATATGCAAATTGGGAAGAAAAAGAATTTACAGTAAAATTCTCTGCAAATGGCGGAACTTTCTCCAATAACAGTATATTTAAGACAAATACAAAAGTATTTGAGATTAAAAAAGATAAGCGCGGTGGAGATGTTGCTGTTGTTAAGAAAACAGCAACATTTAGCGAAAACAGGACGCTAATCAATCTTATTAAAAGTTTGGATGATAATGTCAATATAGACACACCTGGCATTAGTGGCAAAGCAGATTCTGATTCAGACACAACTTATACAAATCTAGCCACGCGCAAATACTACACGCTTAAGAATAAAGATGAATCGTACAGTATATTCGGAATTACGATTGGAAGTTACTACTATTGGTTCAAAGACAAGAATGGAACTGAAAAAGCTAGTATTGATAACAATTTACGAGTGAACGACGATCTTACCTTCTACCTTAAGTGGGAGATTAATCCAAATGTTAAACAGATACAACAGGAGGATATTAATCTTCCTGCAGATTTATTAACTGGCGAGAACACAGCAACTACAGCGTATAAAGTTACTCCAGGACAAACTATTGATTTCACTGGCACAATCACAGCTTCAGTAGTAAAAGACCAAATGAAGACGATAGAAAAGAAATTTAACACAGTAAATGCGAAAGATTATGACAAAATTACTCTCGAAGATATGACATCTTCGTTCATGGCTACATTTACTATCCCAGACGGTTTAACGCTGCCTGAAAATATCACAAAAAATACACTTAAGCTTGATGGGTTCTCAGATACTTTTGCTATCCAGGATGTGCAAGTTAAAGACAAGACTGTAACAGTTACTATTAATTTGAAATCTGGCATTACAACGTATGCAGCATTGCAGACAGCAGTACAAACAAATCTTGGCGACGCAATGAAAATCACTATTCCGGGAATAAAGATAAATCAAGATTTCTCCGGAAAAGCTACAATCGTTGGAACAGTATCTGGCTCATTCCACGCAGCTGCAACATTTAATGGAACAACGAAATTATTTGACTTTACTTGGAACGGCTCACAAACAAACGATGGTAAGAACTCTGACGCAGCAGCAGGCGCTAATGATATTTCTCTCACCGTAGAATATGATCCACAAACTCCTCCGACTCCTCCGACACCTCCGACACCTCCGACACCTCCGACACCTCCGACTCCTCCGACTCCACCTACACCTGTTCCAGAACCTACACCTGTTCCAGAACCTACACCTGTTCCAGAACCTACACCTGTTCCAGAA